>Ga0302241_1002726_pt1 | contig 10192 bp, 11 predicted proteins | sample AAG_UR_Arg_MG_FD_193532 | JGI IMG/M metagenome (GOLD analysis project Ga0302241, IMG submission 193532) | Enriched activated sludge microbial communities from anaerobic digester in WTTP, New Holstein, Wisconsin, United States - AAG_UR_Arg | ecosystem: Engineered > Bioreactor > Anaerobic >...
GGTGTAGACGCCGGGCTGCACTGCGCGCCCTGACCTGTCATAGCATGACCCCCCGCTTAGCACAAGCACCGCGGCGCGCGTGCCGTCGGCCGGAAGCGAATCCTCATACATATCCTCAAGCGGCCCCGTTATGAAAGCCGCGCCCATAGGCGTGCTAATGAACCACAGAATAAGCGGCACCAAAGACGCCGCGCACGCGGCCGCGCGGGCCTTCATCCGGTACAGGCGCACAGCGCAAAGAGCGGTCAGGACGCAAAAAAGCCCCGGCGGGGCCGCAAAAGCGCCGGCCGTCTTATAGATATAAAAAAAGATATCGTGCGGAAATGACATTCAGACACCTCGCTTTAAAAGGCGTGATCAACCGGGCTAATATATCACCAAAGCGGGACATGCGCCGCCCATGCCGCCTTGTGCCGTCCCATCGGCGGTATTATAATAACAGATAACGGGCGCGGCCGGGTTTGCCCTGTTATCTCAAAAAAATTGTATAAAATAAAATTTTTTTGAGTAAGCATATCTCAAATTAAGCTTTTGTAAATTAAGCTGCTAAAAATATTGCCAAACAAAGGCACCAATGATATAGTACGGCGGTACTTTGGTTTTTACCCTCATGTTGTTAAAATGCTTTGCAATATTTGATATTATTTTTAAAAAAACTCTTTTATATATATTAAATGGCGGGTGGATAGCAGGGGATGTCATTTACTAAGACCGAGATCGTCAAGAAAATTTTGCTATACTACCTGGAACTTGGTTATAAAAGAACATACGTCGCGGCGCTTGACGCGCTTATGCTGTTTTTTGCGGCCTACGTCGCATACGCCCTGCGCTTCACGATGTTCATACAGGACGTCCATCTGGCGAACTTCCTCACGGCCGCGCTGCTCTTCCCGTCGCTTGTGGTCCTCTCGCTTGCCGCGGGCGGGTCGTACAGGACGCTTTGGCCTTGCGCGAGCATAGAGGAGTACTGCCGCATGCTCAAGTGGTACGCGGCGGGCGCGCTTGCGTTCATACTTGTGCAGTTCGTACTGCACATGTCGTTCTCGCGCGCCGTGGCCGCCATGCTTTTGCTTTTTGGCATAGCGTTCCTCACGCTTGAGCGGGCCATGTGGAAGCTTGCGTACGTGACGAGAAAATCCGGGCGCAGCGAGGCAAAACGCGCCGTCATAATAGGCGCCGGGGAAGCCGGCACGATGTTGGCGCGGGACCTCATGAGAAACAGCTGCGGCATAACGCCCGTCTGCTTCGTGGACGACAACCCAGCGCTGCGCGGCATGTCGGTGGCGTCGCTTAAGGTTGCCGGCGGCACAGACAGCCTCAGGGAGATAATAGTCGCAAACAGCGCGGAGCTTGCCCTTATAGCCATGCCCTCAGCGCCTGGCGAGAAAATAAAACAGCTCATATCCATGCTCGACGGGCTCGGCGTCCAGGTGCGGATACTGCCGAGCCTCATAAACATAGCTGACGGGCGCGTATCGGTCAGCAGCCTGAGGCCCGTCAAGCTCGAAGACCTGCTGAGGCGCGATCCCGTGAAGCTCGGCAGCCCGGACGTCGCAGCGCTCGTTAAGGGCAAGACGGTGCTTGTCACAGGGGCCGGCGGCTCCATAGGCTCTGAGGTGTGCAGGCAGGTGCTCGCCGCCGCCCCCGAAAGGCTTTTGGCGCTCGGGCACGGCGAACACTCGCTCTATCTGCTGCTTGAGTCGCTCTCTCAGGCCGGGTTGGCACAGCGCGTGATACCCGTGGTGGCGGACATAGCGGACGAAAGGACAATGACTGACGTTTTCCGTAAGTACATGCCAGAGGTCGTCTTCCACGCGGCCGCGCACAAGCACGTCCCGCTCATGGAGGAAAACCCGAGGGAGGCCGTGCGCGTCAATGCCTACGGCACATACGTCCTGGCCTCGCTGGCCGGCGAGCACGGGGCCGAAAGAATGGTGATGATATCCACGGACAAAGCCGTCCACCCGACAAGCGTCATGGGGGCCACCAAGCGCATCGCGGAGCGCCTCCTCTTCAATGTGCAGAAAAAATACCCTGGCACATCATATATGGCGGTGCGTTTTGGCAACGTGCTCGGAAGCCGCGGCAGCGTTGTGCCGAAGTTTGAACAGCAGATAAGAAACGGCGGGCCCGTAACGGTAACGCATAAGGACATGAAGCGTTATTTCATGCTTATACCCGAGGCGGTGAGCCTTGTGCTGCAGGCCGGGACTATGGGAAAAGGCGGGGAGCTGTTCGTGCTCGACATGGGGGAGCCGGTCAATATCACTGAAATGGCCGAGACCTTGATCCGCCTGCATGGGTATGAGCCGTACAAGGATATACAGATAAAATTCACCGGGATCCGCCCGGGGGAAAAGCTCTACGAAGAACTGTTCTACGACCCCGCGCACGTAGACATCACGACAAACAAAAAGATATTCCTTTCCAGACCGGTCCAGGAAAAGGAATCGCTTCTGCCCAAAGTGTCAAAAATGCTTGATGCCGCAGGCAAAGAAGATATCGCAATAGCGGAGATTAAAATTGATATACTTAAACTGGCGGAGGAAATGTGAGAGGACGAGAAGCTCAGCACAGCGATGGCGGAGCGATGGCACAGCAATAGCATAGCGATGGCACAGCGATGGCATAGCAGTTGCACAGCAATAGCACAGCGATGGCGGAGCAGTTGCAGAGCGATGGCGGAGAGATGGCATAGCAATGGCATAGCAATGGCGGAGCGATAGCACAGCAATGGCGAAGCAATGGCACAGCGATAGCGGAGCAATGGCGGAGCGGTTGGACAGCGATGGCGGAGCGTGGAAGGGATGTATTTAATTGGTCATAATCTTTGCTTTCCAAAAGCTTGATATCTACCATTTGGCTACGGAAATTGTGAAAGATTGTTATGACATGACTGAAAAATTCCCGTCAAAAGAACAATATGGCTTAATAAATCAGATGAACAGGGCTGCAATTTCAATTCCTTCTAATATCGCCGAGGGTATGTCAAGGAATAGTAAGAAGGATCGAATACATTTTTTAAATATCTCTTATGCTTCTTTAATGGAACTGGTATGTCAGGTGGAAATATCTCAAAAACTTAGTTACATTAGCGAAGAAGAGGCAGATTCATTTAATTTAAAAGCAAGAAATCTAGCTGTAAAAACAACAAATTTTATGAAAAGCATAGAAGCAAGGTCACTGGATTAGATTTTTTAAAAAGTTTTGTAGAAGCTAAGCAGCATTAAAAACAATTGTTGTGCAACCGCTGTGCCATAGCTGTGCAATTGCTATGCCAACGGTACGCAGAATCCTTTAAGCGAACGAAGGCGCATATCATGCAAACTGTTACCAAGCCAACCAGACGGATCCTCCTCTCCTACCCTCACATGAGCGGGGACGAGCTGAAATATATAAAAGAGGCTTTCGATTCCAACTGGATAGCCCCTCTTGGGCCTCATGTTGACGCGTTTGAAAAAGAAACAGCTGAGTTTGCGGGGGTAAAATCGGCTCTTGCTCTTTCAAGCGGAAGCGCGGCCCTGCACTTAGGGTTAAAACTGCTTGGAGTAGGGGCGGGAGATATCGTATTCTGTTCTTCCCTAACCTTTATTGCGTCCGTGGCTCCCGCGGTATATCAGAACGCGGTGCCCGTGTTTATAGATTCGGATGAAGAGACATGGAACATGTCGCCTGCCGCTCTGCAGAAGGCGTTTGATGACGCGGTTAAAACAGGCCTTATGCCAAAGGCTGTGATAGTAGCCGAGCTTTACGGGCAGTGCCCGGATATGGATGCGATAAGGGACATATGCGCAAAATACAATGTCCCGATACTCGAAGATGCGGCGGAGGCTCTGGGCTCTGAATGGAAAGGAAAGAAATGCGGTTCCCTCTGCGATGTCGGGGTTTACTCATATAACGGGAACAAGATAGTGACGACTTCGGGAGGCGGCATGCTCCTGTCGGATAACGAAGGATACATAAAAAAAGCGCGTTTCTGGGCTACGCAGGCGCGGGATGCGGCTCCATGGTATGAACATACTGAAATCGGTTACAACTATCGTATGAGCAACCTTCTGGCGGCAGTGGGGCGCGGGCAGATGCTGCACATAGACGAAAGGATAGCGCGGCGCAGGGAAATATACGCGCGATATGCACGCGAGCTTGCCGATGTCGGCGGGGTCAAACTTATGCCGGAAGCTCAGGGGTGCCGCTCCATACAGTGGCTGACCGCAATTACTGTAGATCCTTCAACAGGCAAGAGCTTTATGGACGTCATTGATTATATGAACGAACAGAATGTGGAATGCCGCCCCGTATGGAAGCCGATGCACCGTCAGCCTGTATTTGCCGGGTGCAAATATTTTGCGCATGGCAGTGAAAGCGTATCTGATAAACTCTTCAACACCGGCATATGCCTGCCCTCTGCTTCCGCCATGACCGAGGAAGAGCAGGGATGGGTCATAAAGTGTCTGAAGGAAGTTCTTAAGGGGTAGTTGGATATTGAAGGGCAAACCTTTTCAGAGATTTTTAAAAAGAGCAATCGATGTATGCGGCGCCGGATTAGGCTTGATCGTTGTTTCGCCGGTAATTGCATTGACCGCCTATAAAATCTCAAAGGAAATGGGCAGGCCTGTTTTTTATAATCGAATGAGGGCCGGGCAGAACGGAAAGCCGTTTAAACTTTATAAATTTCGTACTATGACAGATGCAAGAGATACAAATGGCAACCTGTTGCCCGATGCAGAGAGGCTTACATCTCTTGGGCAGAAAATAAGAAGTTTAAGCATAGATGAGCTGCCGCAGCTTTTTAATGTGCTGAAAGGGGATATAAGCCTGGTTGGCCCTAGACCGCTTTTGCTCGAATATGTTCCGTTATATAATAACGAACAAAAAAGAAGGCTTGATGTGCCTCAGGGTATAACAGGCTGGGCGCAGATAAACGGACGTAATGAATTGACTTGGGAACAAAAATTTACCAATGATGTATGGTATGTAGACAACTGGTCTTTGTGGCTGGATATAAAGATACTTTTTATCACAGTATTAAAAGTGCTTAAGCATGAGGGGATAAGCGCGGAGGGCGAGGCTACGATGCCTAGATTTGAGGGATAATTTTTTTGTTAGAGGTGAAATAATGAGTCTTGAAAAAAAAGACATAGTAATTTATGGTGCAGGTGGGCTTGGTAGAGAAATACTTTGTTTAATAATAAAAAAACTTGATGAATGGAATCCGATTGGATTTGTTGATGATGGGGTTCCTGCTGGGGCGATAATTAGTGGTTTGCCGGTGTTATCAAAATCATTCTTATCTGAAAAACACGAAAGCAAGCTTGCCGTTGCAATAGGGATAGCTGACCCTCAAACTAAAATGGAAATCTATAAAAAGATGAAGAAAAACATAACACTATATTTCCCTGTTTTAATTGCCCCGACTGCATTTGTTGAAGAAAACACAGAAATACAGGAAGGAACTATAATTAGTAATTTTTCTTTAATTTCAACAAGTGTAAAAATTGGAAAATGTGTTTTTTTTAATACTGGCTGTTTCATAGGACATGACGCCGAGATAGGTTCATTTTCAACTTTTATGCCGTCCTCATGTATATCTGGTTCTGTTGTGGTTAGAGAAGGAGTTCTTGTTGGGGCGCAAAGTTTCGTATTACAAGGATGCTCAATTGGCAACAATAGTGTTATTTCCGCAGGAAGTAAGGTGTTTTCCAATGTTCCACAGAATGTGACTGTTTTTGGTAATCCAGCATATGTAATAAATAAAAATAGTTATTAATTTTTATAACGGAGGAATTTAGTTATGGATAAAGCATCTATTTTTAATAAAATATCAGAAATAGCAGAAACAGAAATTAGTCTTGTCAGCGAAGCCACTAAGTTATCTTCATTGGATGCATGGGATTCGCTTGCTAATGTCTTGTTTATAGCGTTTGCTATAAGTGATTTCGGGGTAAAATTAACCGGAGAAGAATTAATGGAGGCGGAAACAGTAGGTGATCTTGTAAAATTAATAGAAACCAAGGTAAAGTAATGAAAGTAACCATAAACAATATCGGAATCAAAGCAATATCTGCTGTAGTACCTAAACAAAAGCGCGGGTATGATGATTTGGCAAAAATTGTGGGTGAGAAAGAAGCCCGCAGGATTTGCCAAAATACTGGCATTGATTTTGTAAGGGTAAGCAAAGAAGGAGAGACTGCTGCCGATCTATGCGAGGCAGCTGCTAGGAGAATTCTTGAAGAGACAGATGTTAGTAAAATAGTAGGTTTGATTTTTGTTTCACAGACGCCTGATTACAAAATACCCGCGACAAGTTGTGTGTTGCAGCATAAATTGGGACTTCCTTCTACGACTGTATGTTATGACGTAAATTCAGGATGTACGGCATTCGTCAAAGGTTTGCACTTGGCGTCCATGATAGCATCAACGACCCAAGGGGATGTTTTATTGCTTGTCGGAGATACGATGACTAAACACGTATCGCCAAAAGACCACTCGCTATATCTTTTGATGGGTGACGCTGGATCTGCGGCATTGATTTCACAAGCAAGTGGGAAGAAAATGGAGTTTAATCTTCAAACATACGGCGAAAATTACAGCTCTTTGATCATACCGGCAGGTGGGAACAGATTACCTTCTTCCTCCTCAACATCGGAGGTTGTTGAGTGTGAAAAGGGCAATTGGAGATCTCAGGAACATCTTTACATGGATGGAATGGCAATAATGCTTTTTGCTCTCTCAAAAGTAACTTCCTTGGTTGCAGAAGAGATAAGAGCTAAACAATCTCCTCCTAATCTGTATGTTTTTCATCAAGCCAATGAGTTTATTGTCAATTCAATGATAAAGAATTTAAAACTGGATGTTAATAAGCGTCTGTTGTCAGTCAAGGAATATGGGAATACAGGACCGGCGTCAATACCATTGGCAATATGTGATTCTTTGTCAACCGGCACCGGTTATCAGAAAGACAGTGTTTTAATGGTCGGATTCGGGATCGGCCTTGCAATTGCTACTGTTATAACAGATCTTACTGATACGTTGATTTACCCTGTGATGGAGTCATAAGATGCAAAATGGTCTTAATGGCAAAACATTTGTTATTGTTGGAGCAACATCGGGAATTGGAACGGTATTAGCTAAGGCTTTGTCACAAGAGGGAGCTAATATAGTATTAATCGCACGTGACAAAGTAAAATTGGAGAGCATTGCAAAAGGGTTGTCACAATCTGTATTTACCGCACAATTGGACGTTTCACGTGATACTGTTGAGCAAGATTTAACCGATATTTTGGAGAATGCAAAAAATAGTTTATCAGTGGAAAGCTTTAACGGAGGGGTTTATTGTTCTGGAGTTGCTCCGATACTTCCGTTACGTGGATTAAGCAGTAAAATAGTCGACGATGTTTTTAGAGTGAATTATACTGGAGCCGTTCTTTTTACTAAAATTATGGCATCGAAGGCATTCAGGCATAAAGAAATGACTTCTGTTGTGTTGATTTCTTCAGTAAGTGCTAAAAAAGGCGAAAAAGGGCTTGGCATATATGGGGCATCAAAAGCAGCGCTAGGAGCTTCAGCCAGATCATTTGCACGAGAGTTGGCCCCTCAGGGAGTTAGGGTAAATTGCGTTATGCCAGGTTGGATCGACACTGAGATGAACATAGCTAACTCTCAAGTTGCAACTGGGATTGAAGATACTATGCGGAAACTTCATCCATTAGGCCTAGGTACTGCTCAAAACGTAAGTGATGCAATACTTTTTTTACTTTCTGAAAAATCGAGTTGGATAACTGGCACAAATATGATCGTTGATGGAGGCTTTTTGGCATAAACATAGATATTCGAAATAATATATTTAAGGAGATGTATTCACTTTTATGTTGATTTCCTACTATCTGCCGCCAACAATACTGACAAACGAGGAACTGGAGAAAGAATATGCCTCTCCGTCATGGACGGCTGCAAAAATATACCGTAAGACAGGGATAAAATCAAGGCACATAGCCAAAGATGAACTTGCATCAGACCTTGCGGTGGAAGCGGGCAAGAAACTCTTTGCCGAACATGGAATATCTCCATCAGAGATAGACTTTTTGCTCCTGTGCACGCAGAGTCCTGATTATTACCTCCCTACAACAGCATGCATAGTTCAGGACAGGCTTGGAATACCGACAACAGCCGGGGCTTTTGACTACAACCTCGGCTGTTCAGGGTATATATACGGCCTTGCGGCAGCCAAAGGACTCCTTTCAGCGGGGATAGCGAAAAGCGTTCTCCTTATAACAGCCGAAACATACACGAAACATATACACCCGATGGACAGGAGCACACGCACAGTATTTGGTGACGGAGCTTCTGCAACGCTGATTAAGGAAGAAGACATTTCTAAAATCGGCCAGTTTGTCCTTGCCACCGACGGCAAGGGAGCCCCTAACCTGATAGTACCCACGGGCGCAATGGCAAATCCCCGCACAGAAGAAACGGCAAAAGAAAATGAAGATGCCAACGGCAACATAAGAAGCATGGATAATATTTACATGAACGGCCCCGAGATCTATGCTTTCACGCTGAGGGGAGTTCCAGACCTCATAGAAAAGACGCTGATCAAAAACAACATCACAATGGATCGAATTGACTATGTTATACTGCACCAGGCTAACAGACTTGTATTGGAATCATTAAGAGAAAAACTTGAAATACCTGAAGAAAAATACTGCATAGACGTAGAAGATATCGGTAACACAGTCAGTTCCACTATACCAATAGCACTGAGAAGGGCGATAGACAAAAACATCCCTCAGGCAAAAAACGGGAGCAAAATACTTATAGCAGGGTTCGGAGTAGGCTACTCGCTTGGTGCGACAGTAATAACAATATAGCAGACTAAAGAAAAAACCTGGAAAATTTATAGAGGGGATGCATATAATGACGATCGAAGAAAAACTCGACCTTATAGCTGAGACACTCGATGCAGAGCGTTCAAACATCAAACCTGAAACACAGCTGTGCACGCTGGAAGAATGGGATTCAATGGGAGTAATTTCCACGATAGCGATGCTGGACCGAAAATTTAAGAAAGTGCTGAGTGCCGAGCAGATAGAAAAGCTGACCACAGTACAAGATATACTTGACAGGATGGAAGAATGACGGAGGCCCCCCTGTTTTCACTTACAGGCAAAAAGATTCTTATAACCGGGGCATCCTCGGGCATAGGTTCTTCTGTAGCTAAACTTGCCTCAGAACAGGGAGCGGTATGCATTATAAACGGCAGGGATAAAGAAAGGCTTGACCGGACACTGAAAAGCCTTACGGGAGAAGGACATATTGCAGTCGTTTCCGACTTGAAAGAAGGCAATGGTGCAGACCTTATCCGGAAAGCAGTTGCTCAGGCTGGCCGGATGAATGGATTTGTACACTGTGCAGGAATAGAGAAGACACTGCCTTTCCGTTCGACCCAGATATCTGACTTAAGAGAGATCATGGCAATCAACCTTGAGATATTCTGGGAGATAACGCAGGAAATAACAAAAAGCAAAAACCATGAAAAGGAAAAGCTTTCTGTTGTCGGAATATCATCTGTCGCGGCGCAATACGGAGCAGCGGGGAAGACTGCATACGCAGCATCTAAGGGAGCCCTTATTTCTTTGATAAAATCTCTGGCAGCGGAGTATGCAAGTAAACAGATAAGGTTCAATGCGGTATGTCCGGGATATGTTGACACGCCGATGCTGTCGAACATAAAGAAGCTCTACGGGAGCGAAAAAGAATTCACGGAGGCTATAGTCAGCAAACATCCGTTGGGGCTTGGCAAACCTGATGATGTTGCGGGTGCGGTAGTTTACCTGCTTTCCGATGCGAGCAGATGGGTAACAGGCAGCGTCCTTACGATAGATGGAGGATATGGGGTATGATAAAAGGGAACACATAGGGGTCAGACCTACACATTTGACAAGATAGCCTAATCTGTCAACGGAGGGTATAGTGCTCTCAGGATTTTACTATATTTCACACGTGTCCAAGATAGGAAAATGAAATAGAAAAGCCTCCGGAATTGGGATATCATTTAGTTGCGAACCCAAAAAATTCCCAAATAAAACACGGAGGCAGAACAATGATAAAGTGCGCGAGCCTATTCAGTCAAATACTATCTGAGATGTCATTATCTTCAGTAAGTTTCGAGCAGTTGGTGATGAAGCACGGAAAT
>Ga0302241_1002727_pt1 | contig 10190 bp, 8 predicted proteins | sample AAG_UR_Arg_MG_FD_193532 | JGI IMG/M metagenome (GOLD analysis project Ga0302241, IMG submission 193532) | Enriched activated sludge microbial communities from anaerobic digester in WTTP, New Holstein, Wisconsin, United States - AAG_UR_Arg | ecosystem: Engineered > Bioreactor > Anaerobic >...
CTTCAGCATGGCCGTGCTGATCACCGGCCTGATGCAGCACGGGTATGGCTACGTGAAGCGGCGTCATCTGAACCGGCCCGGCGAGGTGAAGAGCAACAAGAAGTCGGATCCGAATTCGCCCGCGGAAATCAAGCGCAAGACCAGCCGCCGCATCCTCCCCTACGCCCTCCCCGTGGCTTGCAGCACGTGGGTCGTTTTCCTCTGGGTGCTGGTCAAGGCGGCCGCCTGACGCCGCCCGCGGCCACAACCAGCCTTGGTCGTAAGCAGCATTCGAGAAATAGCTGTCCAGTTTTTATTGCTGATCATCACGCGGAGCGTGATGGCTACTTTGACGCGGAGCGTGATGGCTACTTGGATGGCTGGCCCAGGTTATCCGTGACGAGGTTGCCGGCTGAGTCTTTCAGTTTCGCCAGATCGGTCTCCGCATCGACGGTGATGTTGTTGGAGAACAAGACGCGGTCCGACGGCGCGTCGCCTTCCAGAGCAAACGCCTTGGGTTGAAGGCCGGAGAAGACGTTGCCGCTGATGCCCACGTCGTTGGCGCCGGCCAGCACCAGACCGGCGGCTTGCAGGTCGTCTGTGCCGCGTTTGACCGCGCCGTCGCCGATGTAGCTGTTGCAGAAGCTGTTGCCGCTCACGGCGATGCGGCCGCTGGCCGGGCCGATTCGCAGAGCGTCGGTTTTCATGAGCGTGAAGGTATTGGCGGAGACGGCACAGCCGTGGGCGTCCCGCAAATCGACCCCGCCGCCGTTGTGCGCGATCACGTTGGCGCTGAGCGTGATGCCGTAGCAGTCGCGGTCCAGGATGATCGCCGTCCCCTGGCACTCTTCGATCATGTTCGCGGCCACCACGCTGCCGTAGGTGTTTTCGATGACCACGCCGTGACCCAAGTGGTCGTCCAGGGCGTTGCCGCTCATCGTCAGGTTGAACCCGTCCGTGCAGTGCAGCGCGTCCTGGTTTTCCTCGAACTGGTTGGCGGCCACGACGATGTCGTGGCAGCCGATCAAGTTCAGCCCCGTCCCGCGGTTGTAGGTGATCAGCGAATCGCAGATCCGCGGGTCCTCGTAGCAACGGTCCAAGCGAATGCCGTCCCCGCCGTGGTAGCTGACCGTGACGCCTTCGATGAAGATTTCGTTGACCAGCCGGGCCTCGATCCCGTGGCCGCTCTTTTCATTGCCGGTGATGCGGAAGTTGGCGAGCCGGATGCGCCATAGTTCGTTCTTGCGGTTCTGGGCGCCCTCGGGATGCTCCAGGATCAGCGCGGCCTGCTGGCCCTCGTTTCGGTTCTTGATGTGGGTCGCCGTGCCCGAACCTTCGATACAGACGTCGCCGGTGCGCACGACCAGCGGTTGGTCGATCTCGAACGTGCCGGCCGGCAAGCGCACCATGCCGCCTTCGGCGGGCAACGCATCGAAGGCGGCCTGCAGCGTGGGAAATTGGGCGGCGTCGATCGTGGGACGGGCGCCGGGCAGCCCCCCCGGCGATGCCGGTTCTGGCTCGCTGCCGGCGGGCAGCGACGTCAGACCGGTCAGAGCAAGTGCCAGACTGACAAAACCGAGTGTCAACGCGATCTTCATGGATGGACCTCCCGCAAAAGATGGTTTCTGGTACGTGCCACGGCACGCGGTGATAGCACCAGCATAAGGACGTTCGGCTCGAAAGAAAATCGCTCTAGGGTGGCTTGCCAGCGGATGCTAGAATCCCGCCGTCGAACAGGGGCGAATTCCGAAGCATGCCGGGGAGGGGAACCATGAGCCGTCGCACAGTGCTGGTGACCGCGATCGTGATCGGGTGTCTGGGCGAAGTCGAGCTAGCACGGGCTCAAGGCCCCGTCGCCGGCCCGGCGCCGCCCGCGGTCGCATCCGCTCCCTTTCCGCCCATGACCGCCCAGGAGCAGAAGTTCCTGGACGATGTGCTCGGATACTGGGAGCAGCGCAGCAGGGCGGTGGAACGCTACCGCTGCACCTTCCGCCGCTGGGATTACGATCCGGTGTTCGGTCCGCAGAATACGTTCAAGACCTACAGCGAGGGGACGATCAAGTATTCCGCACCCGACAAGGGCATGTACAAGGTGGAGAAGATCCTGCACTGGTCGCCGCCCGCCCAGGCGGGCGAAAAACCGAACTTCGCGCAGCGGCCCGATGAAGTCGGCGAGCACTGGATCTGCGACGGTCGGTCGGTGTTCGAGCACGACCACAAGAGCAAGCAGCTGATCCAGCGCGAGCTGCCGCCGCAGATGCGCGGCAAAGCGATCGCCGATGGCCCGCTGCCGTTCCTGTTCGGCGCCGAAGCGGCCAAAGTCAAGCAGCGCTACTGGATTCACCCCTTGCCGGTCCCGGCGGATGTGAAAGGGGAATACTGGCTGGAGGCCTATCCCAAGTGGCGGCAGGACGCCGTGAACTACCAAAAGGTCCACGTCATCATCGCTCAGGATGATTTTCTGCCCAAGGGCCTGGTGATCTTCGACCGCAATTTCAATCCGGTCCGCAACCCAGCCCGCTCGACGTTTACGTTCGAGAACCGCGAAGTCAACTGGAGCGTTGCCCTGCAGCAGTTGAACATCTTCAATCGCGAGTTCTACGAACCCAATCCGCCGTTGGGCTGGAAGAAGGTCGTCGAGAAGTACGATGTGCCCCCCGAGGCCCAGGAGTTTGCCCCGGCCGTCGCCGGCGGCGTGAATCAAGCTCAACTGCCCCCCGGCGGTCCGCCGCGACGATAGGGTCGCTACGCGTTGGCCGAGCGATGGAAATGCACGTGCTGCCAGCGGCCGTCTCGGCGTTGCCAGACGCGCGTCTCTTCCGACTTTGCCGTCTGCGCCGCCCCGGTTGCATCCACGTGCTGGACCAAACGCACGTAGCTGACGACGGCCCCGTCCTCGCCCAGAAGCCGGACGTGTGGCGAGCAGATCGTCACGTGCCGGGGCGTCTTGGCGCCGCCCAAATCGAAATAGTACTTGTGAAAGGCCATGCCTTCCACGAGTTGGCCGCGGGCCTCGGGTTCAAATGCGGTCAGGTCCGCTGCGCACAGCGACTGGTACGTGTCCCAGTCGCCCCCCGAGATGCTGGCCAACAGCCGCTCGGTCAACTCCAGCAGTTCGCGTTTGACATCTTCCGCCATGGCTTTCACTCGCTCGTATGCCAGGAAACTGAAGGGAAAGTCGTTTTTTTCGTCGGCCGCGTGGTCCGTCTGCTCGATCAACCGCCACTGGCCTGGAGCGAGTTCCGGGAACACGGTGTCGCCCGCAATCTGGGCGTGGACTCGCGTCATGTAAATCCGCTCGACCTGCGGCAGCACCTGCCGGTAGATTTCGCCGCCGCCGATGTAGAACAGTTCCGTGCCGCCCGCGGCCAGTCGCGCCGCTTCGTGCAACGACGCGGCCACGATCACGCCCCGCGGATGGTAATCCGGTTGCCGCGTGACAACGATCGAAGTCCGCCCCGGCAACGGCCGGCCAATCGACTCGAAGGTCTTCCGGCCCATGACGATCGTGTGGCCCATCGTCAGCTGTTTGAATCGCCGCAAGTCGTCGCCCAAATGCCAAGGCAATCGGCCGTCGCGGCCGATGACCCGGTTGTTTGACATGGCGACGATCAGGGACTTGCGGTTCATCATCGATGTCCAACCCCACTGTGGCGCGGCCTACTCGTTGGCCGTGCCTGAGCCCGCGATTCGCTACACAGCCACGGGCGCCGCAATCCGCGGGTGCGGGCTGTAATTCTGCAATTCAAAATCTTCGTACCGAAAACCGAACAACGATTGCACTTCGGGGTTCAGACGCATGGCCGGCAGCGTCCGCGGTTCGCGCTGCAGCTGTGTCCTGGCCTGCTCCACATGGTTCAAGTACAAGTGGGCGTCGCCAAACGTGTGGATGAACTCGCCGGGCAACAGATCGGTGACCTGAGCGACCATCAACGTCAGCAACGAATACGATGCAATGTTGAACGGGACGCCCAGAAAGATATCCGCGCTGCGCTGGTACAACTGGCAGGACAGCCGGCCTTCGGACACGTAGAACTGGAACAGCACGTGGCAGGGCGGCAGGGCCATGCGCGACACTTCGCCGACATTCCACGCGCTGACGATCAGCCGCCGCGAATCCGGGTCGGTCTTAATTCGTTGGACCACTTCCTGGATCTGGTCGATCGTGCGGCCATCGGGGGCCGTCCAACTGCGCCACTGGCGACCGTACACCGGCCCCAGTTCGCCGTTCTCGTCCGCCCACTCGTCCCAAATGGTAACACCTCGTTCCTGCAGGTAGCGGATGTTCGTATCGCCCCGCAGGAACCACAGCAGTTCGTGGATGATCGACTTGACGTGCAGCCGTTTGGTCGTCAGCAGCGGGAACCCGCGCGCCAGATCGAACCGCATCTGGTGGCCGAAAACGCTTAACGTTCCGGTGCCGGTCCGATCGCGCTTTTCGATGCCGTTATCCAGAATGTGCCGCAGGAAATCCAGGTAGACTCGCATGGCGGGTCTTTTACACTGCCGTCGCCCGCTTCGCAAGTCGGCACATCGAGCGGGAAGCATGGCGCCACAAAGGGAGTTGCGTGATCCGGGAGGACCTGCCTGTCGGCGTTTGTGACAAGTCGGATCGACAGACCCGAGTCTCTGTCGATACGATGGAGGAAAGCCAATTCCGCGAGCCTTGCCGCCATGCCCGGTCTCCGTGTCGTCTTGATTACGCCTCGCTTCTGGCCGCTGTTCGGCGGTCCCGAAGATGTCGTTGCGACGCTGGCGGTAGGCTTGCAGCGTCGCGGAGTCGAGCCGACGGTGGTTACCGGCCGCTGGGATCCGCACTGGTCGCCGCAGATGGTCTACCGTCACATCCCTGTCGTCCGGTTGGCGCACCCGCGCACGCGGAATTGGGGAACGCTGCGCTACCTGATCGCCTTAGCGCGCTGGCTGCGCCGCCATCGCGATCAAATTGACCTGCTGTACGTGGCCGGCCTGGGCCACGAAGCATCCGTGGCCAGACGCATGCTGGGCGGGCGCCCTATCCCGATCGTCGTTCGGCCGGATCTGCCGGACGATGGCGAAGGACGGCCGCCATCTCGGTGGCTGCTGCGCCGCCGCTGCGCCGCCGCCGAGGCGGCAATCGTCGCCGATCTTTTGGCACTGCAAGCTGTTCGGGCCGCAGGAATACCCGATCAGCGCGTTCATCGGATCGCCGAGGGGATCCGGGAGTCCGTCGTCGAGCACCCCGGCGATCGGAACGCCGCGCGCCGCGCGCTGGCCGATATCAATCCGATGCTGAGCGTTGCCGAGAACGCGCCGGTCGTCGTCTGCGTGGGAAGGCTGAGAAAGGGCCGAGGACTGCCCCGCTTGATCGACGCCTGGCAGCCGGTGGCGAAGCAATGGCCCCAGGCGCGACTGTGGCTGATCGGCGACGGCCCGTTCCGCGAGCAACTGTACGCGCACCTGGGCGACCTGGACCTGCGGCTGTCGGTCTCCATGCCCGGCTCGTTTGACGACACCAGCGACACGTTGGCCGCCGCGAACTTGCTGGTCGAACCCAGCGCCGAACCAGCTCTGCCGCGAATCCTTCTGGAAGCCGTCGCCCTGGGCCTGCCCGTGGTGGGCTGCCACACGGAAACGCTGCAGCAGACGCCGGCATGGGAAGCGGGAACGGCGCGGTTCGCGGCCCCCAATGACACGACCGCGTTGAGCCGTGCCATGCTGGAGTTGCTGAATCAGCCGCCCTCGACGGAAGCACTGGCGGTTGCCCGAGGTCGAGCGCTCGCGGAACACGGGATCAGCCGCATGATCGACGAGCATCTACAATTGTTCGAGCGGCTCGTACAGGAAGGTCGTCTTCAGGGATCTGCCTGACCGCCATCCTGCAAATCACGGCGATTCCTCCAGCAAATGGAATGGAAATGGCAACGCAGGACATGGATCGAACCGGAACCGAACCAACCGACGTTAGGCCTTGGCAGCACGAGCATGTCTTCGGACAGGATCGGAAAATGCCCGGCGAGTTTCGCACGCTGATCGTCATCGTGATCACGGCGGCCACGATGGTCCTGGAGATCGTGGCCGGCGTCGTGTTCGGATCGATGGCCTTGTTGGCTGACGGTCTGCACATGGCTTCGCACGCTTCGGCGCTGGCCATCTCCCTGTTTGCCTACGTATACGCCCGGCGTCACGCCCACGACGAGCGCTTCTGTTTCGGCACCGGCAAGGTGAACTCGCTGGCGGGATTCACGGGGGCCGTACTGCTGGCGCTGTTCGCTTTGCTGATGGCTTGGGAAAGCGCCGTGCGGCTGCTGACTCCCGTCACGATCGCCTTCAACCAGGCGATCGGCGTCGCCGTCCTCGGACTGATCGTCAACGGGCTCTCCGTCTTCGTCCTGGGCGGCGGCGACCCGCACGACCATCGCGATGACCATCACGACGACGATCACGACCAGTCTCATCATGCCGAGCATCACCATGCGCATCACGATCACAATCTTCGCTCCGCGTATTTGCACGTCTTGGCCGACGCGCTCACGTCGCTCTTGGCCATCTTCGCGCTCTTGGGCGGCAAATACCTGGGACTGAATTGGCTGGATCCCGCGATGGGTGTCGTGGGTGCGATTCTGGTCGCTCGCTGGTCGATCGGGTTGTTGAAGACGACCAGCCGGGTATTGCTGGACCATCAGGGCCCCGATGCGATTCGCCAAGCCGTCCGGCGGAATCTCGAAGAACACTCCGGTGTCACCGTGGTTGACCTGCACCTGTGGCAGATCGGCCCGGGAGTATATTGCCTGGCGGTTTCCCTGATCGCCGCCGATCCCATGCCTCCCGCTCATTACAGGCAGTGCCTGCCGCAAAACGCCGGATTGGCGCACGTCACGATCGAAGTGCATCACTTGGTTGAGTCAACGCTCGATTAGCTCTCACTCAATCCGCGATCGTGTCACTCCTTAGCGCGAGTCTTGAAATCGATCGACAACGCGTCCCGCAGGAATTCCCGCAGGACAAATACCTCGATGTTGTGTTCTTCCGTGTCTGATACGAGCATGAACTTGGTATAACCATTCGCGGCGTGGACCGGACGAGCTGTGATTTTAAGCGTCCTCCTGTTCCCGCGCAGGTCCACCACCTCGTCTTCGTTCGACAATTTTGTATCCCAACAGATGACTGCTGCCAACATATTAAACGAGTGGCTGAACTCCCGTTTCAATTCGTACTTCATCTCCACGAATCGAAGCGCCGCTCGATTCAAATCCAGCGCGGTGTCCTTGGTGACGAGGAGATCATACCCAAATGCCGTGTCGTAATCCACGACCTGGAAGCCAAACATGTCAGGCTTGAGGGTTAACAACTGCATGACAAGGCTAAAGACGCCACCCTCTTGTCGAGGCTCGACGAGCATGCATCCCTGGAATTCGGCGACTTTCTGCTTCAATGCTGCCTTCTTGCGCCGTTCAAAATCCTTCTCTTCCGCCTCGGCGCTGCGATACTGCTGTTGCTGCTGCAGTTCGTCCTGGTACTTTCGGTAGTGCTGAGAAGGGACGATCTGCTCCCGAAACACGGCCTCCACGGTACTCCGAATCGCCTGGAGGACCTTCGGCGGCGTATTGTCGAGATCGGCACGGTTAGCCGTCAGCTTGAAGTCCTGGGAATTGACGAAGGCATGGAACTTGGTCCACTCACTCTTCTCGGCGACCCACTCATTCTTGCGAGTGATGGGGATGTAATCCTTGGCCAGCCAAAGTCCGTAGCGTTGTTCCACCGTGTACTCGCCCTCTCGCCACATTTTATACTTGGGGTGGATCATCGGATTGTACCGTCGCTTCGCCTGGTCACCCTCGATGTAGAACACAATGTCAATTGTGGAATTCGGCATGCCGTTCACCGGGACAGCCGGGAAAGCCCACCGCGCCACGTAGAAGTCAAGGGGAGCCACTTTGTCCGACTTCTTCAGAACGCTCAGGTTCGTGTTCTCCGCTGGAAAGCGATGCCCGAAGGACATCCCTTCGGGCTCCGCTGCCGGCCAACCCAGGCCGCGAAGATGAAGCACGACGTTCTCGTTTACGCGGATTCCCAATTCCTTCTCGAACGAGCCGAACTTCGTGAACCAGTAGATATAGTCCTTGAGCGTGCTGTGGTCGAAACCGCACTGGTTGTTATCGTTGTAACCATAAATCTTGACCCGCGTGCCGTTCGGCGCGTCCGTGGGACTGGTGTCGTACACAACTCTGGGCAGTTCGCCACGGCGCAAGCTCTTCTTGGGTTCGTCCATGCAGGCATCAATCCGCGTGCCGTCGCGACTTGTTGTCAACTCAACGCGACGACTGTTGAAGTAGATCTTCGTTCCGTGCCCCTTCTCGCCGATGGCTGTACTCGCCTTGAATCCATGGGGGTCCGTCTGCCGGCGAGTCGAATGTCCGAGACCGAAGAAAGCGCCGAGCGACTCGTGCGAAATGCCCTCGCCGTCGTCCTGGATCGTGAGCACGAGTTCATCCATCCCGGTCGATCTGTCGATCACGCACAGGATCCTGATCGTCTTGGCTCCCGCATCGAACGCATTGCTAATGGCCTCGCGGATGACTTCCTTTGGGTCGGTGAAATCGCTCGCGATTTCGAGGAATTCGTCAGCCGGGCTTACCGTCGGAGTCAATTCCATTGAAGGGGGCTCCTGCCTGCGATGAGTACAAGGACACCAGGATACACGAGTCGTGCCACGGCGGTGCTGAAGCACCGCGCGGCGGCTTGCGACCCTGAGCCGCGGCCCTGACGGCTGATCGATCCGCCCCGGCCGCCGATTCAACTACTGTCAGAGAATTCTAAACCCCCGCCGCTGCCGACGGCAATCCTTGGCCCGCCGTTTTCCGCCGTGTTTTCTTGGGCTTGCGGCGAGGTCGCTGATTCGCTGGGGTCGAGGAGCAACTCGAAGAGACAGCCAGAATGCCTCCGGCCGCCCTTAAATGTGGGCCAAGCGGCCAACATCGCCTCCGGACATGGCGTGATGCCTTGTCAGTGGGAATCGGAGGATTGGACCGGCCACCAGGGACCTCGCCCCTAACGGAATGGAAGGTCATGAGGGGTGCAGAGTTCTGCTCCCAGCGGTTCGGCGAACTCAAGAGCGATGTCCGGCCGTTCCCTCTTCGGATGGCTCAGGATGGCCGCCTGGACTTGCTCCAGATCGGCGCTGTGAGCGATCAAGAGGCGCCGCAGACGACGCAGCTTATCGACGGTCTCGTACCGGTCGAGATACGCGACGTACTGGCCGGGATGCTCGAATCGCAGCCGTAGATCCTCGATCAAGCGATCCCTAACCGCCGTCGGAAGATCGCCCGCCTGTTCGAGGGCCTCCCGGCACACTTGGTCGAATTCAACAGAAGTCAGGGACATGGTTGGCTCGAATTCAGGGTAATCTTTCGCCTGGATGGCCCAACTCGTCCATGGCCATCAAACCTGCCACGCCTGCTATTCTACCACCGAGACCCGTATGCGACAGTACCATTTCCGGCGCGTTGACCTGTTCCACCCAAGGAGCCGGCAAGACAGTGCGTTCCCAGACTCCCGCCTGGGAACGAGAAATACGGCTGCACTCCTCCTCTTTCTGCATGTTCGTCAAACGCCGGGGGCAATCTCGGCCAGGCACCGCTGCATGTATTCGATGCTGTCGCGGGCCAGCACTTCGGCGCCGGGCGCGTAGTCGAACACTTCGACCGACACCCAGCCTTGATAGTCGATCTCCTGCAAGGCCGCGAGGATCGGCCGGAAGTCGACCTCGCCCATGCCGGGGCCGCGCATGTTCGGGTCGTTGGCGTGAAAATGCGCGATCCACGGCGCGCTGGTGCGGATGATGTCCGCGATCGGTTTCTGCTCGGTGGACATGGCCTTGACGTCCAAGTGCAGCCGGCAGCGGGGCGAGCCGACCATTTCGGCCAGGCGAATGCCCAACTCGGCGGTGCGGAGGAAGTCGCCTTCCAGCGGGCCCAGCGGCTCGACGGCCAACACCACGCCGCAGTCCTCCAATGTCGGCACGACGCTGCGGAGCACGTCGGCCGCGTATTCCATCGCCTGGTCGTGCGTCACGCCGGGCAGCAGATTCCGCTGCTTCGGCGAGCCCAGCACCAGCACTCTGCCGCCCAGATCGCGGCACAGCCGCGCCAGTTCGCCCAGGTACTCGCTCGTTCGGCGGCGCACATCGGCTTCCGGACTGGTCAGGTAGTAACCCTCGGTAAAGGCCAACA
>Ga0302241_1002730_pt1 | contig 10189 bp, 2 predicted proteins | sample AAG_UR_Arg_MG_FD_193532 | JGI IMG/M metagenome (GOLD analysis project Ga0302241, IMG submission 193532) | Enriched activated sludge microbial communities from anaerobic digester in WTTP, New Holstein, Wisconsin, United States - AAG_UR_Arg | ecosystem: Engineered > Bioreactor > Anaerobic >...
GGAAAGCGGACCGATCGGCGGGATTCCGGCCGGCGGGTTGAGCTTTGGGGTGTCGGTCCATCCCCAGGCGATTGTGGATCAGCCGGCCCAGTTCGACTTCTACGACGGCCGAGGACTGGACTACGCCGCTTTGGGAGCGGCTCAGATCGACGCGCAGTGCGACGTGAACGTGTCGAAGTTCGGCACGCGCCTGGCAGGGGTCGGCGGTTTCGTCAACATCACGCAGACAGCCAAGAAGGTCGTCTTCTGCGGAACGTTCACGACCGACGGCTTGGAGATCGCGATCGACAACGGCCGGCTCAAGATCGTCACGGAAGGCCGCGTTCCGAAGTTCGTCGAGCAGGTCGATCAGGTGTCGTTCAGCGCTCGACGCGCCCGCCAGATCGGCCAGGAGGTCGTGTACGTCACCGAGCGGGCCGTGTTCCGCCCGTTGGATGACCGGCTGGAACTCGTCGAGATTGCCCCCGGAATCGACTTGCAGCAGCAGGTCCTGAACCGGATGCCCTTCGCGCCGGTCGTCCGCCTGGTCCGCTTGATGCCCTCCCACGTCTTCGCAGCACCGGGAGGTTGATCGCATGAGACGCAACGTCCAGACGAGCTTACCGGACGAAAGACGCGTTACCCGGATGCTTGGCACGAAGGAGGAGCGCGGGTGATGACCGAGGGCTCGACGCGCAGGCAGTTCATCCAGGTGGCAACCAGCAGTACGTTGAGTGGCTGGATGCTGGGGTGGGGGTCAACTTCGCCAGCCATTGGGGAGAGTGCCGAAGTTCAAGATCGGCGGACGGGCTGGGACCGGCCGATCGTCGAGGCGGAGATGCGGCGCCGCGCGAGTTGGCAGTCTGAGCAGTCGCGTCTGGTCGTGGACGACTATCGCGCCGGCCGCCAGCTTGCGTATCCGCTGCCGTTGTGCGAGTTGCGATTCCCGAGGTCCGCGTGTCCAGCATCCAGGCCTCTCCCTGGGCCACGTGGCTGCCGGGGACGCTGGAGGAACGGATCACCGGCTTGGGCTGGGCAGCAGAATGGTTTGGCGACGAGCGCGACTTCACCGTCGGCCCGATGGCGCACAAGGCGCCGCTGATCAATGACTGCGAGCGCGCCCGCCTCGGCTCCGTCCCGGCGGCGGACGGTCGTCGTCGAAAAAGCGAAATTTCCTTTTGCCATCTGGGGTGCCTTGTGAACGTAGGTTGGCTATACTACCGGATGCGGTCCGCGTGCGTTGGCTTTCGTCTCGTGGTTTTCTCCACGCCGATGTCGACCGTGGGCGTGATGCTGCGATCCGAGAGCGCGCCCTTGTGACACCTTGGAGGGGACGAGCATGGCATCCCGGGCGAATCTCATTCGAAAGCGGCGCCGCAGAAAGGCCACCGCTTGGTCGGTCAGCACTTGGTTCGCCACCCTGCGAAGGCACGCTCCGCTCGCTCGCGTCCATCGCCGGATGGCGTTCGAACGGCTCGAAGTGCGGCAACTGCTTGACGGCGCACCGTGGCAGAACCCCGTCAATCGCTTCGACGTCGATGACAATCATCTGGTGATGCCGGGCGACGTGTTGACGATGATCAACGACATCAACGCGCGGGAGTCTCGCGAGTTGCCGCCGCCCTCGGCGCAAGCCGGTCCGCCCCCGTACTTGGATGTCAACGGCGACAATTCGATCGACCCGGCAGACGTGCTGGATTGCATCAACTTCATCAACGCCTTATTGCAGGAAAGCGTCCCGCCCACGGTCACGGTGGACGAGTTGTCGACCGCCCATTCTCGGCCCACATTGACGGGTACGGTCACCGATCCCTGGCCGACGCGCGGGATCGAAAGCGTGACGGTGACGGCCGGCGGCCAAACGTTGGAGGCGACGATCAGCGGCAGCGCATGGAGCGCCACGGTCTCGGCGTCGCTGGCCGACGGGACGTACGACGTGCAAGCCCGGGCCACGGACTGGGCGGGGAACGTCGGCGTGGATGCAACCAGCAACGAGCTGATCGTGGACACCATGGCTCCCACGGTAACCATCAACCAGGCGGCTGGACAACTGGACCCCAGCACGACTTCGCCGATCTTCTTCACGGTCATCTTCAGCGAGGCCGTTTCCGATTTCTCGGCCGAGGACGTGACGGTGACAGGCACGGCGCCGGGCGATCCAAGAGCGACGGTCACTCCCGTGGGATCGGACGGCACGACGTACACCGTAGCCGTCGGCGGGATCATCGGCAGCGGAACCGTCGTGGCCGGCATCCTGGCCGGCGCGGCCCACGATGCAGCCGGCAACGGCAACGCGGCGCCCACCAGCACGGACAACGAGGTGACCTGCAACTTTGCGCCCCTGTTCGCCGATGCTGAATTGGAGCAGGCCGTTCGAGAAGCACTGGGGTTTCCAGCCGGGGAGTATATCGACCGCCAGGACCTGCTGGCGCTGACGACGTTGTCGGTCGACAGCAACGTCGTCACCAGCCTGGTTGGCCTGGAGCACGCGACGAATCTCCAGTCACTGAGGCTCTCGCCCGAGAATTGGTCGGCGCCGCCTGGGGCTCTCTCCGGCGCCGATCCGTTGGCGCCGCTGGCGGGCTTGACGAGTCTGGAAACGCTGACGCTTTCCCGCGCCGATTTGACCGGCGAAGAATTGGCGAGCCTGAACGGAGCCACGGGCCTACGCTCCCTGGACGTCCGTTACAACGCGGTCTCCACCTTTCCGGATCTGGGCAATCTGGGGGCATTGAGTTCGCTGAGCCTGTACGGAAATCCGCTGGTCGACACGTCGTCGCTGGCGGGGCGGGTGCTGCAGACCGACTTGATCCCATCGGGTGTGGATCAAGCCGGCACGGTAGCGGAATTGGCGGCGGCGCTGCACTATCTCCCCACCGAGATCTTCGAGTACGTGGTGAATCACTTCGAGTATGAACCTTACTCCGGGGCGATGAAGGGGCCGCAGGCGGTCTTGGAGACGGGCGCAGGCAACGACTGGGATATCGCCTCGTTGTTGGCCGACATGCTGAGCGAGGCCGGAATTGCCACGCGCTACGTCAGCGGACAGATCGAGGTACCTATCGACGTCACGATGGACTACCTGGGCGTGACCGATCCCACGGCCGCCTCGCGGGTGCTGGCCAACGCCGGCATCGACCAGGTATTGATCCACGGTCCCGGCGGACCGGAGGCCATGCGTTTCGGCCACACGTGGCTGGAGGCGGAATTGGCGGTGCCGGGCGTGGGGCTGCAGTGGGTCGCGATGGACCCGTCGTGGAAGTTCAAAGACTTCCAGCCCGGTGTGCCGGACATCGCCACGTTGGTGCCGTTCGACGAAACGGGCTATCTGTCCCAGACGCGTACGGAACTGGCCTACGAATACTACGAGCGGCAGGTCCGTGATTACTTGAACGCAAACGCGCCGGGGATTGCCGTCTCGCAAGTGCCATACGACGGCCCGATCCGGGTCCGGACGATCGACGAAATCCCCTCCAGCTTGCCCTACACGATTGTTGGGGCGACGGACCTGCACACGACGATTCCGTCCAGCCTGACGCATCGCGTCAGAGTGCAACTGGACTCGGACTTCACGAGCTTGTTCGACACACTGCTGACCGTCCCCGAAGTCAGTCTCGACCGGTTGACCATCAGCTACGCGCCGGCCGGCTGGGGAAGCCTGATCCCTCAGTTCCGGAAGAACGGCACCGTGATTGCTTCCGGCCCGCCGATTTCGTCCGGGAGCACCGTCGAATTGACCTTGACGCATTTTGACAGCGGCGATGACGTGGCGGATCGGTCGTTCACCTACTCGCGAACCGCCGGACAGTACCTGGCGATCGGATTGGACGCGCGGCAGGTCTCCGACCGGATGATTGTCGACATGCGAGCCGCGGTCAACGTCGCCGCCATTGCCCGCACCAACGGCCAGCCGTTCAGCGAGGATGACCAGATCGGCGGCACGCTCCACCTGGCGATCATGAAGTGGTTCCATGACACGGACAAGGGTGAAGACATCATCAACGGCCTGACGCACGCGGCGGGAGTCTACAACTCAGTGGCCTCCGGCATCACCGCGGCCGAGACCACGGTCAACTATTTCCCGGAGCTGCAGATCTCGTATGTCCCGGAAGGTCTGAACATCGACGTCGCGAACAACTATCACCAGGAGTTCCCCATCGACAACGACAGCAGCGGCGACGCCACGCGTGCATTGTTGGCGGGCTACAGCGCTTCAGCCCAGGAGCACGCCATCTGGGAAGAGTTGGTCAGCACTGAGGCGATTTCTACCATCAAGTCGCTGCAATTGGCCAACGAGCGGGGGATCCCCATTTTTGAAATCGACAGCAGCAACGCAGCGATTTACCTGCCGCAGCTTACCCACCGGGCCTCGATCCGCAGCGCCATTCAGGCGGAAGTGTTCTCGGGCGCAACGGTGACTGTGCCCCGCGACGAAACGCCACTCCAAGATTGGTCGGGCGTGGGCTACATCACCCGCACGGCGACACGCGAAGGCTACATCATCAACGGTGGGCTCAACAGCGCAACCCCGATTGCGGTTGAGGGTGGCTTCATCGTCGGATTCCCGTTCTTGTGGCCCTTCCTGTGGTTCAATCCGTTCTCGTTCTTTGCCGGCGACCCGGTCAATGTGGCCAATGGCAGCGTGCGGCACCAGGAGACCGACGTGGAGTTGCCGGGCGTGGGCATCCCGTTGAATTTCGCGCGCCAGTACGACTCGGCCAACGACGTCGACCGTGGCCTGGGACCCGGCTGGTCGTTCACGTACAGCGATCGGCTGGACTTCGAGACGGACGGCTCGGTCACGTGGTTCGACGATGCGGCCAACCGTTTCAACTTCGCCCCCGACGGGAGCGGCGGCTTCACGACTCCCGTCGGCGTCTACGGTACCCTCACCGCCATCGGAGCAGGCTTCCTGTGGCGTGACAAGACCGGCAACGAACGGGAATTCGACGCCGCCGGAAACCTTGTTCGTGTGGCCGATCGTTACGCCAACGGATATGCGATCGCCTACGACGGCAGCGGCCAGATCCACACAGTGAGTGACCTGGTCACGCCGTCCCGGACTTTGGACTTCGCGTATACGTCGGGACACATCACTGCGGTCACCGACTTCACGGGCCGGACGTGGTCCTATGCCTATGACGGCAAGCGGTTGAGTCAAGTGACGACTCCGTCCGATGCGATGACTCCCGTTGCCACGACCAAGTACGATTACTACACGGACACCGCACGCGACGGTTTGCTGCACGCCGTCACGCAGCCGAACGGCGGGATAACGGCGTATTCCTACTACCCCAATCGGCGTGCCTTTCAGGTGACGGACCCCTTGGGATTCGTGCAGACCACTTCCTACAACGGATATCGTAACCAGGCGCACTGGACCGATGAACGCGGAAACACGACGGCCTATACGTACAACGCCGAAGGAAATCTCATCGCCGAAGTCCGCCCGGACCGCTCGGCGAAGACCTGGACGTGGAGCAACCTCTTGATGAGTTCGGCGTCCGACGAGTTCGGGCAAGCCGAGTACTACCAGTACGATGCGTTGGGCAATTTGACGCAGTTGCAGGACCGCGCCGGGTTCATTAGCACCTTCGCCTACGAGCCGGTTTTCCACAGTCTGACGCGCGCCGAGCAGCCTGGTGGGCGCGTGACGCAGTTCGCCTACGATGCCGACGGCAATCCAACAACGGTAACCGATGCCGAAGGCAACGTGGCGGTGATGACGCACGATGCTCGTGGCCAGATGCTGACCTACACCGCCCCCCAGGGTGTGCTGACGCCGGCCATTGGCGATTACACGGTGACCTACACCTACAACTGTGCTGGTCAAACGGTCAACCGCTCGACCGACCTGCCGAGCGCCGAGTCCTTTAGCTACGACGCTCGCGGCAACATGCTCAGTTGGACGGATGCGAACGGCCACACGATGACGTACGACTACGACCTGCTCGGCCGCCAGGTACGTCGTACGGATCCGCTCTTAAATGCCGTAGACGTCATATTTGACACGATGGGCGACATCACATCGGTCACCGGCGAGTCGTCGAGGACGACCCGTTTTCTGTACGACTTGAAGCAACAACTCGTTCAAACCGTCTTTCCGGACGGTACGGTTCTCACGGGTCTGCATAATCCCGTGGGCGAACAATCGGTCAGTATCGACGAGTTGGGACGAGCAACCCGTTTCACCTTCGACACGCTAAACCGCGTTGTCCAAACGACTTATGCCGATGGCGCGACGGAGTGCATGCAGTACGACGCTGGCGGGCGGGTGGTCCGTACGGCCGACGCCCGCGGGTACCACACGCGCCACACCTACGATGTCATGGGGCGACGCCTTTCGACTGTGGATGCGCTTGGACAAGAGACCGATTGGAGCTACGACGAGGTCGGCAATGTCCGCACCATGACCGACGCCTTAGGACACACCACAACCTATGCGTATGACCTGCTCGACCGCCGGACGAGCGTCGAGGATGCTCTGCACGGCGTCACGACGACAGCCTACGACGCCAACGGGAACCTGGCGGCCGTGATCGATCCGCTCGGTCGTACGATCGTCTACGCCTACGACGTGCTGGACCGTCGCGTGACCGTATCCGACGACCTCGGCAACACGACCACGACCGGCTACGACCCGGTGGGCAATGTCACCTCGGTCCTGGATCCGTTGGGTCACGAGACGACGTACGCCTACGATCCACTGAATCGGCTCACTACCGCGACCGATGCTCAGGGTGGAATCACCACCATTGCTTACGACGCTGCGGGAAACGTCGCTTCGATCACGGATCCGGAGAACAACACGACAACCTACACGTACGATCTGCGAGACCGCGTCCTGACGGAGACCAATCAACTGGGACTCACGCGTTCTTTGGCGTACGATGCGGTCGGCAATCAGATCTCGATCACCGATCGCAACGGTCGCATTCGAACGTTTGTCTACGACCTCCGAAACCGGGAGACCGCCGAGATCTGGCTCGATTCCTCCCGGCCGATCGAAACTATCAGGAAATCGTACGACGCGGCTGGTTCTCTGCTAGAAATCAGCGATTCCAAGGCGACCCACACCTATAAGTACGACGAACTGGGACAGAACACGTCCGTTACCATCACTTACGCTGGCGCCTTCCTCGGCGGCGGTGGACCACAGACCTACGCGGGGACACTGGCACCGGGCGATGGGACCGTCTCCGGAGGCGGTGGCGAAGGCTACCTGGATGAATACGCCTTCGACCCGCAAGTGGGCGACACCTATACGATTAGCTTCGAGTCCAATGACTTCGACACTTACCTGATGCTAATTGCCCCGTCCGGCGTTCAATACCACGACGCCGACAGTGGGACGGGCACCAACTCCCGCATCGAGTTGACCATCGACGAGGCCGGCACCTGGACCGTGTGGGCGACGTCCTGGCCGCTGTTGGCGACCGGCGACTACACCGTCACCATCGACGACGGTTCGCTGCCCGGTCTGACGCTCGACTACACCTACGATGCCGCCGGGAACGTCACGTCGGTGACGGACAGCCTAGGCGGATCCAATACGTATGTTTTTGATGAGTTGAACCGAGTCCGGCAGATCGCTCAGTTCGGCACGGGCGTGATGGACAAGCGAGTCGACTTTGACTACGACGCGGCAGGGCAATTGACGAGCATCGTGCGGTACGCCGATCTGGCCGGTACGGCGTTTGTCGTGGACAGTACGTATACGTTCGACTCCACCGTCGCTGGCCGCCTGATCGGGCTGACCCACGCCAGCGCGTCCGCCACGTTGGCGGGCTACACCTGGACCTTCGATAATGCCGGCCGAATCGTGCAGATGACATCGCCCGACGGTGTCAGCGACTTCCTGTACGACGACACAAACCAATTGACGGTCGCCGACCACAACTACCAAGACGACGAAGGCTATGCCTACGACGCCAACGGCAACAGGACGGGAGGCGGCTACGTCACCGGTCCGAACAACCGCTTGGTCTCCGACGGGACCTTCGTCTACGAGTACGACAACGAGGGCAACCTGATTGCGCGAACCGACATTGTCAGCGGTGCCGTCCGCCGGTTCGAATGGGACCATTTGAATCGGCTCGTCGCCGTCACCGACTACGACGCATCTTGGACGCCCGTCCAACGCGTGGTTTTCCGTTACGACGCTCTGGGACGCCGCATCGCCAAGTCCGCTGACACGGATCCCTTGGATGGGGTAGATTCTCAGGTCACCTATTTCGTGTATGACCGTGACAATATCCTGCTAGAACTCGAAGATTCTGACGGTGCAGGCCCGCTCGCCGCCCAGGCCAGTCAGAGATACCTGCACGGCCCCGCCGTTGACCAAGTCCTCGCGGGGGAAGACGCCGTCGGCAACCTCAACTGGCTCCTTGCTGACCACCAGGGCACGATCCGCGACATTGTGGACAGTCATGGCACATTGCTGAACCACCGTAGCTTTGATTCCTTCGGCAACATCACTGCTCAGACCAACCCTGCTGTGGAGTTTCGCTACGCCTTTACCGGCCGCGAGTTCGATCCGGAAGTCGAGTTGTGCTTCTATCGGGCTCGATATTACGAGGCTGCCGTTGGGCGTTTCCTCGGTGAGGATCCTTCACGGTTTGAGGGTGAAGACAGCAATCTCTATCGCTATGTTCGAAACGGCCCCATCAACTTCGTGGATCCGACAGGAAAGAAATTCGCTGAACTCTTAGAGACTATCCACTTAGTCCTCGATATCATTGGAGCCTTCGAACCTACACCATTTGCGGACTCGGCCAACGCAATCATCTACTTGATTGAAGGAGACTTCAATTACGCTGGCATCAGTGCCCTCGGTATCATTCCTTACTTGGGCGATGCTGCGAAGGTTGGCAAATACGGCGCAAAAGGCTTGAAGGCGGTAAAACTTTGGTCCAAAGGCCCAGAGCCAAGCAGTGTCCACAACGCATTCAAGCACTTCCTTAAACACGGCGATGAGTTCAGCGACGTCAAGAATGCCAAGCAATACGTGGAGAAGGCCCATAAGTTCGTGAGCGATCCACCGCCAGGGACGCTCACGAAAGTGAGGCCGAACGGAGAGAAGCTCTTTTACGATCCCAACACGAATACGTTCGCCGCCCAGGCCGCAGATGGCGCGCCAAAAACGATGTTCAAGCCCGAAAACGGAATGGACTACTGGAACAACCAGTGACGAAAGGGAACCTGCTGTGAACGCGAACTACTCTTGTCCTTGCTGCGGTTTTCTCACGTTGAGTGAGGCACCGCCTGGGACCTTTCAGGTGTGTCCAGTGTGTTACTGGGAAGATGACGCGGTTCAATTCAAGAACCCCTCCTACGCGGGTGGCGCTAATAAGGAAAGCCTGGAGCAGGCCAGAGCCAACTTTCGCCGAATAGGGGCCTGCTCAGAGTCACACTTGACTTCTGTCCGGCCGCCATTGCCGAACGAAATAGCGAGCTGTGCCCAGGCGAGGCAATCATAGTTGTCGCCGACGGCGTGCTCATCGGCATGACGGCCCTCCAGCGTCGTCGGCTCCCTCATTGGCCCAGGGGAGGCCTATCTCCGCGCCGAACGACCGCTATACTGAGTGCCGGGGTCTGATGGCCCGCATTGGTTTGGCAATCGATGTGTTTCCAACTGTCCGCGTCGAAAGGCTCGCGCGATGAAGCTCTTGGCAATTAGCGATGTGTATATTCCTGCCGAGTTCATGCCCCAAGGATTCGCGCCGCTGGCGGAACTTGGTGTGGAGGTCGAGGTGCGGCGCTGGGAGCATCCGACGCTGGTCGACCTGCAGGAGGCCAATCTGGCGATCGAACAGGGCGGGCCGGACGCCGTACCGCTGCCGGCGCAGGTGACGGAGGGCATCGCCGACTTTGATATCGTTTGCGTCCAATTCGCGCCGCTGGGCAGTCGGTTGATCGAATCGGCTGCCGCGCTGCAAGTGATCGGCGTTTTGCGGGGCGGGACGGAGAATGTGGCGGTAGATGTAGCCGCGCGGCGCGGGATCAGCGTGCTGAACACGCCGGGCCGCAACGCCCGCGCGGTGGCCGAATGCGCGCTGGGGCTGATTCTGAGCGAAGTCCGCAATATCGCCCGCGGGCATGCGGCGCTAAAGTCCGGCCGCTGGACGCGCGACTTTCCCAACCGGGACTCGATTCCCGAACTGAACGAGAAAACCGTGGGACTCGTCGGCTACGGCGCCGTGGCCCGGTT
>Ga0302241_1002735_pt1 | contig 10177 bp, 5 predicted proteins | sample AAG_UR_Arg_MG_FD_193532 | JGI IMG/M metagenome (GOLD analysis project Ga0302241, IMG submission 193532) | Enriched activated sludge microbial communities from anaerobic digester in WTTP, New Holstein, Wisconsin, United States - AAG_UR_Arg | ecosystem: Engineered > Bioreactor > Anaerobic >...
GACAGCGACTCCAACCACGCGCGATCCGGCAGCACTCCCTCGCGCCAGCCTAGCAACTCCAATGCCCGGCGGTACTGGTAGCGTGCCGCGTACAGATTGAACGCCCGCTGCGGTTGCAGCGCGGCCAGGATTTCGAGCCCCTGCTCGACGCGGTCGTTCAACAACAGGGCCTCGACGCAAAACCACTGCAAGGTCTTGTCCTCCGCATGCGCCGCCGCCAGTTTTTGGATCTCGGCGGCGCTCTGGTCGCAGGCCGCCTGATCGCCCGCCAATCGCTGATAGGCCGCCAGCAGGCCCAGCTGTTCGATCCGCTGGTGCGTTTCCTGTTCGGGAGCGCGGAGCCCCGTTGGGATCGGCGGGGGACAGGGATGGGCGGCCTGCAGCCGCGCGGCTTCCGCCCACTGCCGCTGTTCGACCAGCACCGCCTTGAGCAACGCCGGGTCCTGGGCCGTTTCGGCGGCCTGCCGGGCGGTCGCGGCGTCGCCGTTGGCTCGCGCCAAGTAGGCCAACAGCCGCGCGTCGTCGGCGCTGGGCGCCTGCTTCAGCCGGGCGCGGACTTCGTCGATCCGCGCGTCGATTCGGCCGGTCGCCAGCAGAAACGTCGCCAGCCGCAGCCGCCCGAAATCGTCTCCCAGGTTTTGCTCCAGCCGCCGCTGGCCCTCGTCCAACTCGCCGCGGCGGATGTGATAAGGCACTAATCCGGAAGGCGCGCAGAGCAACCGCTGCAAGTTCAAACGCCGTTCGTGCTCGTCCGGATCCAGTTCGGCGATTTCGAACAAGGCCCCCGTCTGGCCGCTGTCGATCAGCGTCTGAAGCAGGCGCGTATTGGACAGGACGTGGCGGGCGGCCATCCGGCGGAACTTGCCGTCGGCATCCGTCCGCAACAACTCCGCCAGCTTGCCGCCCAACTGCGCCTCGCCAAGCGCCCGCCGGCAGGTGTCATCGTACAGCAGACGCTGAATCAACTGCCGCTGCAGGTTGGGGTCGCCGCCTTGACGCGCCAACTTGACCAACTGGTCGAACTTGCCATCTCCAGCCAAAGCAGCAATGGCCGGCGGACTGTCCGCCAGGCGCATCAGAAACGTGCGGCGGATTTGCGGGTTGGTCTGTTCTTCTGCCAGGCGGAGCAACAGGCCGGCGTCTTTCTTGGCCACCAGACGCTCGATGACCGCCGACTGGGCCATCAACATGGCCAGGAGTTGCGAGCGGCGTTCGGGCCGCGGTTCTTTCTGGATCAGCGCTACGAGATCCTCGAACCGGCCACGCTGGACGTGGATCGCCACGCATTCCGGCCGGCCCAACAACGCGTAAAACAATTGCTGTCGCGCCGACTCGGGCTGGGCCTCGATCCACGCCGTGAGCTTCTTCCACTGCTCGCCATCCGCGATCTGGCCGACCATCTCCGGCGAATTCAGCAGCGCGGCGACCAACGACGCGCGACGATAGTCCTCTCGGACTTTGCTGGCCAGGTCCAGCAGCGACTCGAGCCGCCCTTGTTCGACCAGCGTCCTCGTCGCTTGTTGGTTTTGGAACAGCCGCTGCAGGTAGTCGTTCAACTGGCCGGTCTCCGAGCACTCCTCGCCGAATTCGAGCAACTCGGCGATCCGTTTCTGGTCGACCAGTCGCTGCACAACCCTGGGGCTGGTGTACAAGCGGCTGAGCAATTCCAGCCGCGCGGCCGCGTCTTCCTCCCGTTCAGCCAAACCAAACAGCGCCTCGTAGTGTCCCTTGTCGATCAGCCGGACCAGCGCCGGCTCGTTGATCAGCAGACGCTGCAGGTATTGCCGCCGCCCTTCGGCGTGCTGGTTGTCCTGAGCGAACGTGACCAGCGCGTCCAGTTGCTGCTTGCCGGCAAAAGCCGTCAGCGCAGCGCCGGTGCGGACGAACTCGGCCCGCAGCACGGCCTGACGCACCGGGTCGTCCTCGGCGGTGACCAGGGCCCACAGGTCGTCGTAGAATCCGCCGTCGAGCAGCGTCTTCATCGCCCCCGCATGGGCAAACAGCCCTTGCAGATAATCGCTTCGGGCGGCGGCGTCCGACTCCTGGTTCGCCAGCGCCACCAGCTGCGCGGACCGATCGGCCAACGCCTCCGGATCAGAGGCGTCCGCCGGAAGCACGAGCCCTGCCAGCAACCGCCCCCGCGCGGCGGCGGGAACGCTCTTGGCCAACTCGATCCGCGTGTCCAGCGGCGCGTGCTGCTGCAGGATCGGTTTGAGGCGATAGTCGAACGCCAGCCGCGTGAGGATCTGCCCTCGTTGCTCGGCAGACGCCCGGTCGCGGAGGAACCGCAGCAGCCAACCGATTTCATCCGCGCTTCGCAGCCACTCGTCCTGCGTCGAGTGGTTGAGCAGTTGACTGACGGCGTCGCCGCGCCAATCCGAAGCGGGCTTTTCTGCAGCATCCGTTTCCGTCTTGAACAACGCCCACACCGCCTTGCGGCTTTCCGAATCCGACAACAGGAAGTAGCGGCCGCTGCCCGTCAGCAGGGCCTTCAGGTAGGCATCGCGCGCGGCGGGCTCCTTTTCCTTTCGAGCCAGTTCGAGGGCGTACTGGCGCTGTTCCGTGGAACCGAGCTGCTGCCTGAGCGCGGGCGACTTGACCAAGGCGGCGAGCAGCCCTCCGCGCACGGTCAGGTCAGGTTCGGCGCCGACCAAGGCGATCAGGCGGTCGAGTCCGCGTTTGGCCAGCAAGGCCTGGGCGACGCTCTGGTTCTGGAACATCTGCGGCAACAACGACGCGCGTTGCTCGGCTTCCATGTTGTCTTGGGCAAACTTCAACAGACGTTCCAGTCGCTCGTCGCCGGCCAGACGGTCTACCGCCTCCGCGTTTCCCAACACCTGGCCGATCCACGGCCCGCGGAAGCGTTTTTCGGGCTCTTTTTCGATCAGCTTCAGCAGCAGGTCGAGTTGGTCCTTGTCGATCAGCACCGTGACGGCGGCCGCGTTCTGGAACAGCACGGACAGCATCTGGCGGCGGACTTCGGCGGACGTTTCGCGCTCGATGACCTTGATCACCAGGCCCAGTTCGCGTTTTTCCGCAAGCTGTTGCATCATCTTCTCCGAGAACAGCAGTTGAGCCAGCATCCTTCGTCGCCAAGCCTCGTCCTGATCGGCGGCTACGGTGGCGAGCAGCTTTTCCAGCCGGTCCAGGTCGGCTAGTTGCTCGACGGCCCGCGGACTTTGAATCAGCATCACCAGCAGTTGCCGGCGCACGTTGGCGTCGGGCTCCAGTCCGATCAGTCGCTGGAGCGTATCGAAGTCGCCGCGTTCCGCCAGGATCTGGAAGGCGGCCAGTCGCTCGGCGGCGCTCCCGTCCCGAAATTGGCGAATCCGTGCGACAGTTTCCGCCGGCACGCCGGGCAGAATGCCGTAGCGGAAGTCGTTCAAAATGCTGCGGGCGCGCACGCGCGTCTCGCGATCGCCGCTCTCGGCCGCCCGCTGCAACGCAGCTTCCGCCGCCAGGCCATGTTGCCACAGCGTGCGCGCCGCCGCCTGCCGCACCGAAAAGCGGGCGTCGCCCAGTTCCCAAATTGCCTTTTCGATCGCCGCAGAAGCGTCCGGGGGATGCTGCGCCTCCACCTGCCCCAACAACACTGCGGCCAGTCCCGCCGAGGCGAGCCATGCACTCATAACACCACCTTAACACTCGAGGCAGACCAAGATGAGAAAATCGCAACGAGGCCTACGTCCAACATAAGCGATGCGTCAGATCGCCGCAACCGTTCGCAAACAGAGTCCTGATCGCAAAGCAGCGAAATGGGAACGGCAGAAAAACGAGAGAAAAAATGGAAGAGGCTGCGGTTTCTAACGCTCGACCGAGCGCAGCCGGGCGGCAAAACCGGGGGTCGTCTGTTCCAGCCATCCATCCCGCGTGTGGATCATGCACAGCACATCCAACCCGTGCTGTCGCGCCGCCGACAACGCCGCTTCCGGGCCCAGCACGATCAGAGCCGTCGCCCAGGCGTCCGCCGTCATACAGTCGCTGGCTAGCACGGAGACGGAAACCAGTCCGTGTTCGACGGGGCGGCCGGTGCGCGGGTCGATCTCGTGCGAATAGCGGCGGCCTTGCTGTTCAAAGAAGGTCCGGTAATTGCCGGACGTGGCCAGCGATCGGTCGTCCAACTCGACGACCCATTGAATCTCCCGCGCCGTGGCGACGGGCCATTCAATCCCAATCCGCCACGAGCCGCCGTCGGGTTTCCGCCCTCGAGTACGCACCTCGCCGCCGATTTCAACCATGTAGCTCTGACTTCCGTGTTGGTCCAACAGTCCGGCGACCTCGTCCACCGCGAAACCTTTGGCAATCGCGGACAGATCGATGTCCAGGTCCGGCCGGTGCTTGCGCAGCGCGGGCGGTTCGGCACGCACTTCCAAGCGTTCATATCCCACGCGGGCCCGGCAGGCGGCAATCGCTTCGTCCGTCGGGACGTCGCCGGGCCGTCCCGCCGGTCCGAAGCCCCACAGATTCACCAGCGGCCCCACCGTCACATCGAATGCGCCTTGCGTGCTCCGGGACACTTCCAGCCCCGCCGCCACCACCCGGACGAACTCCGCCGAGGCCGGAAACCAGTCCCGCCCTTCGTACCGATTGAATCGCGAGATCTCCGAATCCGGCAGATAGGTCGACATCTGGCGGCTGATCGCTTCCAGCCTGCGATCGATCTGCTGCTGCAGCGCCGGCCAATTCGGTTCGCCCGCAGGAGCCACTACGCGGACGGTGTACTCGGTCCCCATGGTCGTCCCGAAGAACGAACGGATGACCTTCGCCGGCTGCTCCGGCCCGCCACATCCGGCCACGGCGGACAGACAAACGGCGCCGACGAAAAGGAGGAGCACTGGCGAGGGAAGCATTCTGTGTACTGCGATTACCGGAGTTCGGGAAAGGAAAGCGGCGTGAGCAGGCGATTCACTTTGTCTTCGTCGACCTCCACGCCCAGTCCGGGACCGAGGGGAAGCGGCGTAATTACGTCTTTTGGCGGGGATTCGGAGCGCAGCCCTGCTTGGCCGCCTGCGGCACATCTTGGGCAGCCGTCAAAATCCGCCCCGTTGCCGCCGTTCCAGGCCGTATGCTTGGCCAAAGGATCACGTCCCGACTAAACAATGCAAGCAGACCAGCCGATAACAGCGCTTGATCCGTCACCGGGAGACCGGCCCCATTCCCGGCACCGGCCGGCAATTCCAGCATTGGACTGAGACTGCCCGCAACTATACCCGTCATCAAACATCCCACCTAGAGTCGCGACGAGGAACGAACCAGGTCCGGTTGCCGTTTGCCCGCGATTCGCCAACTGTACGAGGGGTAAGATGTATCGCTCAACTGTTCTTGCCGGATTCGTGGTTCTTGTGCTGACCTCGCTGTCGCCCGCCGTCCGAGGGCAGGTTCGTTCGCCGGAACTGAACACGTCCTCGACGGTGCCCGTGATCTCCATCGAGACTTCGGTCCCCGGCGAGATCAACATCGGCGCGTCGGCCCAGTTCGTGATCTCGGTCAAAAACGCCGGCAAGTCGCTCGCAGAGGGGGTCTCGATTCAGACCACGCTGCCGCCGGCGGTCGTGTTCGTGGACGCCGATCCGGATCCAAGCGTGACCAACGAGAGCTTGATTCAGTTTGAAATCGGGGACCTGCCTCCCGGTGCCGTTCGCCGCATTACTATGGAACTGATTCCCCAGAAGACGGGCCCGGTCGACCTGCAGACCAAGGCTTTCTTCTCGGCCTCGACCCAGTCGGCCCTGCAAGTGCGGCAGCCGGAAATTGCCATCCAATGCACGGGTCCGGAGACGGCTCAAATCGGCGAGACGGTGACGTTCCGCGTACTGCTGAAGAACATCGGCGATGGAACGGCCCAGAACGTCGTGCTGGCGCCGCAACTGCCGGAAAGCAGCTACATCGAGACTCAAATTCCGCGTCCGGCCAAGCTGGCCTCGCTCCCTGCGGGGGAAACGAAGGAGTTCAAATTCACGGTGCGGGCGAACCAACCGGAATGGCTGGAAGGCAACTTCGTCGCCACGGCTCGAGACAATCGCGAAGTGCGGTGCAGCCACCGCGTCAAAATTCTACGCCCCGAACTGCGGGTCGAGGTGGACGGCACGAGAGTCAGCTTCCTGACCATGGAAGGCGAGTACGAAGTCCGCGTCTGGAATCCGGGCGACACCGTCCTGCGCAACGTGCGAGTGGCCCTGCAAGTGCCCGAAGGGCTGCAGGTGACGACCCTGTCGGAAGAGGCCGACGTCGATCAGACCCGTCGCATCTACAGCTGGTGCCTGCTGGCGTTGAACCCCGGCGACTCGCACTCGATTCAACTGAAGACGAAAGCCGTCAAGCTGGGCCGACAAGTTCAGTTGGCAGTCGCGATGGCCGATGTCCAGTTGCGAGCGGAAGACGATCACTTGACCCACGTCATCTCCCGCCCCGACGTCGATGTCGCGGTGAACAACACCAAGGAAGCGATCGCTGTCGGTGAACCGGAACAATTCACCGTCTCGGTCGTGAACCGCGGCTCCCGTGCGGCTGAAACCGTCGCCGTGACCGTCGAGTTGCCGGAGGGATTGCAGGCGATAGCTACCGATGGATCTACGACCGTGGGCCAGCAGATCAACTTCCCCGGCTTTCGCCTGAATCCCGGCGAGCCCAAGGTTCTGACGTTCCGGGCCATCGGGCTCGCTGCCGGCGACCATGCCGTCCGCGCCTCGGTCGAAACGGACTTCGCGGCCCTGCCGACGATCGCCGAGACGGTCGTCTACTTTTACGATGACGAGGAACTGCTGAGGATCGCCCAGGAATTGGACGCTGCCATCCAAATCCGTTGATGCCACTCCCTGACGGCGTCGCCCCTCCCGTCGCCTCCTGAAAGACTCGCCGCAGCCATCCGCCCCGGCGAGTCTTTTCGTTTCTTGGCGGGCCCGTCGTGGGAGCCTCGCGTGCCAGGTGCCGTCGCACGATCTGGAAGTGGAAAAGGATCGACTGGGGGACCGACTCGATCGGGAAGTGGCAGCGATGAGCCGCTAACCGACCATCGGTGCCAATTGGTGGGGGGAGCCTTATTGCGATACCTATGGCAGTGTGGAATTAGTCCTTCGTGCGCATGGCTCACTCCTTCTCGTTGCGGCAGAACTCGAGCAGGCACAGGCCGCGCGGAGGCAGATCGAGCTGCCAGAATGGGATGCGGGTATCGAACAGGCCCAGACGCTGCCGGCCGGCATCGTCGATGCGATACACGGCACAGCGGGCGGGAAGGCGGTACGCGGGGACGTCGATCGGCAGTCGCAGGCGGAGCGGCTCGTCGTGGATGCTGGCCAGGGCGATGGCTACGTCCCCGTCCGCGGCTTGCCACGCCCCGGCTAACGCCACGGGGTAGGTCCGTTTGGAGGCTCGCAGGGGAGTGTAGACTCCGATTTGTGCGACGTCGATTTCCTGTTGCGGAACGTCGAACGCCGGCGGGCGCAGCCAAGTGCCGTACAGCAGGTACTTGAGCGACTGCATCCGCGTGCGGACCAGCCGCGCAACGAAGTCGATTTCTTCGGGACGCTCCTGTAGCTGTGCGGGCAGGAAATTGGCCAGCATCGGCTGCATGCCCCAGGCAAAGGTCCGCGACTGCTCCAACAGGAATTGCCTGCTGAACTTGCGATCCAACAACGTCAGCGTTCCCGGCAGGGTCTTTTCCGGCGGCCATTTCTCGTCATAGGGCGGATGAACCAGTCCGGCATAGTTGCCGAAGACGATCGTGCTGCCGTGGTAGACGGCCTGGAAAAATGGGATCGGCTCCCAGGCGGGACTTGAGCCGATGCGGTCGGCGCTGACGCTCAGGGCCAACGTCAGGTCCAGGTTACCGATCCACGGCTCGCCGCAGAATTCGCCTCCCAACGCTACGCGGCCGCGCGTCGAACAGCGGTCGCGGATCTCGGTGGTGAGCATCCCCAATGCGTCAGTCCAATACCGGCCGGCTCCCAGGATGTGGCCGTGACTGGGATCGTAGCAGCTGGCTAAGACGCCCGTCTGATCCATGTAGACGCCGCCGGCTTTCAGGCCGCAGAACACTTCTTGCGCCAGACCGGCGTACTTGTCGCGCCAGAATCGAGTGCCGATGCACATCGGCACGCAGGGCGCCTTCATAAAGACGTTGTACACCTCCGGGCGGACCTTGCCGTCCGGTCCCTTCACGGCGTGCGTTTCGGCGCCCTCGTCGATCCAACTCTGGGTCTGCATTCCCCACAGACGCTGGTTCATGTACAGGATCGCGTGTACGTCCTGCTGCTGTGCGGCCGCCAAGGCGGCTCGAAACGGTCCGGTGCCTTCGCGGGGCGGCAGGTATTCGGGGAAACCGGCGTCATAGGCGCAGCTGTGCCACCAGTGCCACAGCACGCTGACGGGCGTCTGCAGGTGCTTCCGCATCACCATTGCCGGCTCCAACACGCCCGGCGACCGCCCGCGATTCCACACCCAGAGTCCGGTCTCGGGCAACCAGGCCGGCGTCAGTTGGCGGCGCAGCCGGCCGCGTTCGGCGATCGTCTTGGCCCCCGGAGACTGGCGATACAGCCTCGCGGCGGTCGTCCAATCGCCGTTGAACGCTCCCAGCACGACCGCAAAGGGAAAATGGAACTCGGCCAACTCGGCGGCATCCTGTTCCGGCTCGTGCAGGATCTCGAAATGCACTCGTCCCTGCCCGTCACCCCACAGCGCGAACTCCTTGCGGTAGTTCTGCGGGTCGTCACAGGCCGCGTAGAAGCCGGGACCATGGTCCTGATAGAAGGCCAGGCACGGCATGTTCATGGGAAACGGATAGCGCCAGGCGAGGCGGGCGCCCTGCTTGTTCTTGCCCTGCATCAGAGCGCGGGGGTTACGGGCCAGAGCGCCCAACTCGCGCGGAATGGCGAGCACTTCCTCGGTCCGCTCGCGCAGGCCGGGGACGCGGGGAAACCGGACTTGCGTCAGCCGCACGCCTTTCGGCTTCGCGACGGACAGATCCCAGCGGCTGAGCGATTCGTCCTGTTGGCCGAGCCGGATCAGGACCTCCACGCGCAGCGGTTGCGTCCCTTCGGCCGCAACCTGGTCCCACACCAGCCGCAATCCAGGTTGGTCCGCCGTCAGTCGCTCGGTTTTGGGAGGACCAGCGCGCTCGGCGCTCAATTCGTGCGTCGTCTCGCCATCGCGGACGGTGATCTGCCACAGCCCCAAGGGCTCCGGGTTGCCGGCGAGTTGATTGTAGCCGCCAGGCAACTGGACCAGTTCCAGGAGCGTTCCGTTGGCCGGGTCCAGCCCGATCTGCAACTTGCCGTCCGCCGCCCGCACGGGTTCCACGTTGGCAGCGTTACTTTCCTCGGCTGCCGCCGCCAGGGCGGCCCAAGTCCACGCCGCAAGCCCCACCCATGACGCAAATCGTTTCATGGTCGCCTCCGAAAAACGGCCCTTCCGCGGTCGGGAGCCTGGTCCACAAGATGCCTTCGAGTCTCAGTCCGTACGATGCGCGCGCCGTGCGCGCATCCTGGCGTGGCGAGCGGGGTGGCGTGAGCCCCCCGGTTCCCAGTTAGTCGTCCGGTTCAGAACCGGGGGGCTCACGCCACCCCGCTCGCCAGATGGGTTGCGGGCGCCAGCCCGCGTTAGGCTCCGCACATCCCAGTCGCCGATCCTCTGGATTGATCGAGCCTACCCGCTGGCGATGGGCAAGGCAAGGCCCTGCTCGCCCCCCACTACTTTCCCAGCCACCCGTCGCCGCCGCCGCTGGAGACGATGTCGGCCATCGTCACCGTGTGCGTCGCCGTGTACACCCATGTCTCGCCGACTTCCAGGCGTGTGTCATTGTTGCCGGGGTTGTCCGCCACGCGGGTCAGATCGGTGACGAACGGATCGACCACCGTCACACCCGTCAGCGTCGTGTTGCCCGTGTTTTGGACCGAGATCGTATAGTCGATCACCTCGTCCGGCACGTTGGCCGTGCCGCCCGGAACCGCGGCGTCCTTGACGATCTTCAGCGACGGATTCTGCGGCAAATTTCAGAAAAACGCTGGTCGGCAAGTCGCTCATGCCGGTAAGCCCTCCGCCGGAGGTGCTGCCCGTCGTGTCGATACTGGCGGTCATCGCGGAACTTCCGGTGCTGATCCGGCTGGACAAGTCCGTCGTGATTCCCGGCCCGTAGCGCAGGGTGCCGCTGCCATTGAAGACGATCGTGCCGCTGAGGCCCAAG
>Ga0302241_1002739_pt1 | contig 10165 bp, 3 predicted proteins | sample AAG_UR_Arg_MG_FD_193532 | JGI IMG/M metagenome (GOLD analysis project Ga0302241, IMG submission 193532) | Enriched activated sludge microbial communities from anaerobic digester in WTTP, New Holstein, Wisconsin, United States - AAG_UR_Arg | ecosystem: Engineered > Bioreactor > Anaerobic >...
CATTAACTAGCTGCTTTTGCATCTATCACAATAAACTATTTAATGAGTTGGAAACCGGAGATGCAGTTGTAAACTTCAATTATGATGAGATTGCTGATTATACACTCTTTTCCAGCAACAGGCTTTCTAAAATATCTTTTATGGGCCTACCATTTGCCAGTATCAACTTACCTCGCGAACCTTCAGCTGATTGCCAACCCATGAGGTATTTGAAGGTTCATGGCTCATTCAATTGGTTGTCGCAAGTTGAAGATTTCTCCGTTGTACATTACAACCTCATTTCTGAAGCTTGTAATAAAAATCCAGTTGGAAATACTTTCTTTCCAATAATTCTTCCAACGCTTACTAAGGAAATCATTTATAAACAGTATCCAATCTATAAAGATCATATAGAAGCATTTCTTTCCTGTATTAGTGAGTCTGATGAGATTATTCTTGTTGGAAAATCATTTATGAACTCAGATAGAGAATTGAACGAACTCATTCAAAAAGAACGTTCTTCTAAGAAATGTATGATAACAATTGTAGATCCAATGGTATCTTATCAAGAATTTATTAATCACCATGAAATGCTTTTTAATGGAAAATGTTACAGGCTGTATGAATCACTACATAATTACTTTACAAACATGCAGTAAGCCTAACCAAAGGTTCCAGCCGACGCGCTGCCGCGCGCGGCTGACCCTTACGTTAGCATTTAGGAGAAATATTCACATATGTCTCAATACGTTTGCACATTGACCCCAGAACAAATATCACTTATCCGAGATATTGTTGATTTGGCTAAGATTGTAATACCATCCATCATAACGCTTCTTGCAGTTTATTTTACTTACCGCTTTGCAAATCGTCAGGCTCACTATAGGAAACTTCTCGAATTTAAAGAAAAGCAAATAACTTCTTTCTATTCTCCAATGATTGGTTGCTTAAAGAGTATACGTGCTCATAGCGAACTCAGATCAGATTTATCAAAAGGAGCTGGTACAGCTTGGGACAATATTTGCAAAAATGCTCCGCATCCATTTCTGGAGCATGAAGAAAGGTTTGCTCCTTTCAAAAAGCTCATTGAATACGACAATATAAATTTCAGGGAAGAAATATTACCGACTTATGACAAGATGCTCAAGATCTTCACAGAGAATTATTGGTTAGCAGAAGAGTCTACAAAAGCCTATTACTCTGAACTCTGCAGGTATGTTGAAATATGGCACAGATGGCTCGATGGATCTTTGCCCAGCGAGGTCTTACAAGAAATTGAACACGGTGAAGATAGACTGAAACCTTTCTATAAAGACCTAGATGATCAGCTTTCTAATTTATTGAAAATAATACGCAATAATAAAAAATGCTAACAACAGCATCCAGGCCGACGCGCTACGCGCGCGGCTGACCCTTACGTTATGCACAGCACAGATAAGACCTCAAAATAGCATATACTCCTGAGGAGGCTACTTAAATGCTTAATCATCGTAGTGTTTTTGGAATGGGGGTTTTGGCATTCTCTCTTATACTCCTTGGTTGTGGTAACCAGGGTTCAAACACTGCCTCTGCTCCAGAGACACCTGCTAGTCGGGAATCTTTGCAGAAAGAAATTACTCGGCTAAAGGTTAGATTGTTAAGACTTGGTGCTCAGGTTAGCAGTCTAACTGATGGGACTGCATACGTTAGCACAGAAGAAAAAGGATATGCCATAGCACAAACCACGTATGGAACTTTCTCGGGGTATTGTCAAATGTTGTGGACGGAGGGTACCCTTCGGCCTGAGTCATAGTTAAGCAGCCTCCTTGAGTTCTCCGTTGATAAAGACCTTTCTTTGAAGGACCAAAGATATCAGGTTATGACCTTTCAGACGCTTCCAGGTCTTCTGGGCCTCAAGGGCCAGTTTGAAGACCATGGTGAGGGTGGCCGTCCGAGATCCGCAGCCCTTCGTCTTATGGGTCCTCAGTCTCACAGTACCGAATGTTGATTCTATGGGATTGGTAGTCCTGATATGTATCCAATGCGTTGCCGGGAAATCATAGAAGGTAAAGAGCACATCCTTGTCTTTCTCCAGGCAAGCAACAGCATGGGGATACTTGCTGCGGTACACCTGTACGAAGTGATCGTACGCTTTCAGAGCAGCATCTCTGCTCTCGGAGCGATACATCTCATGGATATGGGCCTTGGCTTTCGATTGCATGCTCTTAGGGAGCTTGTCTAAGATGTTCGCTGTCTTGTGTACCCAGCACCGCTGCGAGCGTGTTTCCGGGAATGCCTCATGGAGAGCCTTCCAGAAACCCATAGCTCCATCACCGATGGCAAGCTCAGGACCACGCTTTAAACCTCTGCACTTTAAGTCCAGAAGCATCTCACGCCAGCTCAGTTCACTTTCACGATACCCGTCAGTGATCGATAGCAGCTCCTTGTTCCCTTCCTCATCGGCTGCCATGATTACCAGGATGCAGGACCGATCGTCATCAAGACGGACATTGAAGTATATCCCATCAGCCCAGAAGTATACGTATGCCTTCTTGGAAAGATCTCTTCTATGCCACTGCTGGTATTCTTCTTCCCATTTGGCTTTCAGACGAACGATGTTCGTGGCGGACAATCCCTTTACCGAATCACCAAGGATTGCTTCCAGAGCCCGAGGGAAGTCCCCTGTCGAGATCCCCTTGAGGTACAGGGCTGGAATCAGATTGTCGATACTCGGTATCCTTCGTAAGTATCTGGGCAGAATATTCGATGTGAACGGCTCCAGCCCCTTGCTCTTCCTGAGCCTTCTATCGTCTACACGGGGTTGCCTGATCGGGATCAATCCAAGACCGGTGACGATATCCCTTGAGGGTAAATGCCCATTCCTTACCACCAGCCTGCGACCCTGTTCATCTCTCTCATGGGCGTATCTCTCAAGATACTCCTCGATCTCATTGTCGATCGCCTGCTGCAGCAACTTCCTCGCTCCTTCCCTTAAAAGCTCTTCTAAAACAGACCTCGATGATTCCTCTAGACCGGTGCCGGTTTCAGGATTACTATTCTTCTTCATAAGCGTACCTCCCTCGGTTGCTTGTTTTCTGGCGATTACTTCAACCGAAAGGTACGCTTATTCCTCCTCATCCACAACTTTTGGTTATAGCCCCACTTGATAACAGAGAAATCACTATAAATGATTGGCTACAGTGGGAAAACGTGGCTTGGTCGGATCCTTTTAATGGACTCTATGTAGATCAAGATTATTATGAGGTTATTGTTCCCCTCAATCAAGAAGCTATTGATTATATTAATAACAATCTTTGGCTTTCTCTATGCATTATGGAAGCCGATCATGACTTCACCGGCACACCTTGTCCAGTCGATGTTTATCGTAAGGAATGGTATGGTGGTATATTTCGCTATGGTGGCGATTATACACCATACCTTGAAATAACATCTTTGCAATCTCTTGAAGGCCCGGATCTTTCAATTGAAAGTTTTACCTACACCCCGCAAATAACAATCGAGCCGGGGCAGGAAGTTGTGCTCACGGCAACCATTCAGAACACTGGGACCATGGATACGAATAATGGTTTCAATGTAACGTTTTTTGTTGATGGAACAAATATCGGAACCCAGGCGGTAAGCGAGATAATCCCGGCTAATGGAACTGTCAAACTGTACCAGTCTTGGACGGCCACATCAGGTGACCATACCGCAGTGGTAGTGGCAGACAGCACGAGAGCCGTTGTTGAATCGGATGAATGGAACAATTCGTATACGGTAAATCTCCCGAATATCGATGACTACACAGCACCTTTGCTGACAAGCACAACGCCTCTCAATGATGCTACAGTGCCGTCCGCCAGTCAGATAAGTTTTATTCTTACAGACCAGTACACGCCGATCGACGATACAGCCGTGATTTCAAGTGTTGTCGTCACAAACAGCCAGGGGCAGCAGGTTGCCGGAACGACGACAGAGGTCAATGACCGGTTCACATTCAATCCGCAGGTAAGTCCGCTGGAAGACGATACATATCAGGTGTCCTTCACTGCTGCTGATATTCACGGGAATTTCCAGGAGTACAGCTTCTCTTTCACGGTGGACAACTATACCAACGTAGGTGGCACGATTTCAGTGAACACGGTATGGACGAGGGCTGGGAGTCCGTATGTAGTCACGAGCAATGTCACGGTCAATTCGGGGGTGACGCTGACGATTGAGCCTGGGGTGGTAGTGAAGTTTGGGCAGGGTAAGGCGTTAACAATAGATGGGACAATTGTAGCTGTCGGCACGCCTGAGGAGCGAATATATTTCACCTCGATCCGGGATGACAGTGTAGGAGGGGACACGAACGGGGACGGAAGTTCAACGAGTCCAGCCAAAGGGAATTGGTTCTTTATGATGTTTAACTCCCGCAGCATGAATAATGTGCTTGACAATGTTGTGGTAAGATATGGTGGAGGTAGTAGTTTCCCCCAGGTTCGGGTTCACACATCTTCCCTCACGCTCAGCAGCAGCACAATCGAGCAGAGTGCGTATCAAGGGATACAAATCAACGGGGTTTCTCCAACGATCCAGGGGTGCATCGTCCGGAATAATTCTTACCCCGGGATTTATGCTTCAGGCACAGGCTGCAACAATGCCAGAATCCAGTGCAACACCATCTATGGAAACAACCATGGCATTTATCTCACCAGCAGCGCAAACCCGAGCACCATCGTCAACAACAACTTTATCGGAAACAGCAGCAACGGTCTCTATAACGGCACCAGCGGCATCACGGTCTCGGCGCTGAACAACTGGTGGAACAGAGATACCGGGCCGAACACGACCGGTGCCGACAAGACCTATGGCGCCGTGAATGCGACCCCCTGGCTCACCGCAATGGCCAACTGTGACAACACGCCGCCGGTGCTTGCCTCGACGAGCCCGGTCAACGGTGCGTACCTCCAGCAGGTGACCTCGGTGACCTTTACCCTGTCTGCCGTGTACGACCCCGTGGACGATGCCGCTGTCATCGCGAGCGTGTCAGTCAAAGACAGCGGAAACAACCCTGTGAGCGGCACGGTATCGGAGAGCAACGACAGGTTTACGTTCACCCCTGATGTCTCGCCCATGGCGGATGATATCTACACGGTCTCCTTCACCTCGGCAGACACGGCAGGCCGCACCAAAGACTACACCTTCTCCTTCATGGTGGACGGGATTCAGCCTCCGCTGCCTGCGGGCATCGGCGGCACGGTCACCAGCGGGGATATCCAGGTGCGTCCGGGGGTGAACACGTCCACCTCCGCATCGGTCACCATCACCGGCACTCGCGAGGATGACACCGGTGTCTGGATCAACGGCACCCGTAGGGTGGATTTCGGCTCCGGCCCGTGGTCCGCGGCACTCACCCTCGTCCAGGGAGAAAACGCCCTTGAGATCTGGATCCAGGACCGGGCGGGCAACAAAAGCGAGTCGGTGTTCGTCGACATCACCGTAGACTCGATAGCGCCTCTGGCCGGCTCCGCCACCCCCGCACACAACACCCTGACCAGCACGCCTCCCGCGACCGTCGTGATCGGCTATACCGAGGCCACGAGCGGGCTGAATCTCGACGCCTCGACTCATATCATCAGGAACAGCGCCCAGGTCGAGGCGGCAGGCTCCTGGTCGATCGTGGGCGACAACCAGCTCGTGTTCACTCCGTCAAGCGCGTTCGCCGACTCCACGTATACCGTCTCCATACAGCTCAGAGACAACTTCGGAAATGCAGGCAGCCTGCTCCAGTACTCCTTCACCGTGGACACCACGCCTCCGGATCCACCCGCCGTCAGCCCGGTGACCTCTCCCACCCACCGCATCAACCAGACCATCACCGGCGCCAAGGAGGCATATGCCAACATCCTGCTGAACGGCGCCGAGGTGGTGGGCCGCACCTCGGCCACGAGCTGGCAGCACACCGTCACCCTTGTCTCCGGCATGAACCATCTCGTGTTCACCACCACGGACCGCGCCGGAAACACGAGCCAGCCCGCCGAGGTGGACATTCTGTTCGACGACGTTGCACCACCGCCGGTGAACACCCTGGTTCTGGACAACCGAGGCAGCGGCACCACCATGGGGCTGAGCTGGGCCGGGTATGACGAGAGCGTGCACGGCGACGTCGCACAGTACCGCGTCTATATACAGACCGCTTCGTTCAATGACGTCGCAACCCTCGTCCCGTTCGATACAGTAAGCGCCGGTACCTTTACCTACACCGCGACCGGCTTGGTTAAAGGCACGACATACTACTGCGCCGTGGTGGCCGCCGACCAGGCAGGCAACTCCAACAGCTCGGTCGTGCCGGTCTCGGCCGCGCCCGCCGATTCCCAGGCCCCGGAAAACGTCACCGATCTCCGGGTCGCCTCGTTCGACAACCGCCTGTTCCTGAGCTGGACCGCGTCCGCAAACACCGCGGGAGACCTGTCCGGCTACAGGCTCTATGTGAGCGGATCGGCCCTGGGCACCGACATCGCCTCCGACCAGACGGGCTACGACCTTACGGGGCTGATCCCGTCGAGCGCCTACACGCTCAAGCTCACCTCCGTGGACGCCGACGGCAACGAGAGCACGGGCGCCTCCATCACGGGCTACACGCTGCTCGGCAACCCCACGGGCCTGGCGGTCAGCCCGTACAGCGGGCAGGTCGACCTCACCTGGAACGGCGTGCAGCCGTCCGCCAACGTCCAGGAATACCGCGTCTACACGAGCATGTCCGACTTCTCGAGCGTTGAGGGAATGACCCCGAAGACGAGCACCCCCTCCACATCTGCCCGGGTTGCAGGCCTCACCAACGACACCGTCTACTTCTTCGCCGTAACCGCGGTGAACAAGTCCGGAGGCGAGCGCAAAGAGGTGACGGCCATATCGGCAACCCCGAGGCCCGACGCCGAAGGCCCCTCACTCGCAAACTTAAGGCTCAACGGCTCTGCCTTCTCCAGCGGAGGCACCATCACGGGCTCCGGCACCTTCGCAGTCACCGCCTCAGATCCGGCGGGCATCTCCAGGGTCGAATTCTTCCTGGACGGCACCCTCCTGGCCACCGACTACTCGGCCGAATACACCTGCTATATTGCCATCGAGCAGCTCGACGACGGCAGCCACACACTCACTGTAACCGCCTACGACACACTGGGAAACAGCACCAGCCAGGACTATACCGTCACCGTGGCCTTGGCCGTTCCTCCCGCCCCTGTCATCACGAGCCCGGCAAACGGCCTCTCCACCAACAACGCGGCCGTCACCGTAGCCGGAACCACGCAGAAAAACACCACCGTCACCCTCTTCAACAACGGCGCGAACACCGGCGTCACCCAGACGGTGGGCGGCTCCGGCACGTTCGGCATCCCCTTCACCTTAAGCGAGGGGCAGAACAGCCTCCAGGCCATGGCGAGTAACCGGGCGGGCAACTCCCCCCTGAGCGCCGCGCGCGCCGTCACCCTCGACACCACCATCCCGCCCGGCCCCACCGGTCTTACGGCGCAGTCCCGCGAGAGCGGGCAGATCGCGCTCTCCTGGCGCGCTCCGGGCGGCGTCTCGGTCAAGGGCTATAACCTCTACCGGGCATCGTCCGGCTTCACCTCCGTCACCCAGGCCCAGAAGGTGAACACCGGCCTGATCACGGCCGCATCGTTCACCGATCTGCCGCCCACCGACGGCACCTGGTATTACCGCGTCGTGCTCGTCAGCCAGGCCGACAACGCAAGCGAGCCCTCGGGCGAGGCCTCGGCCGCATCTGACCGTACCATGCCGTCCGCCGCCATTGCCTATACGCCTTCGGGCAACTATGACGAGACCACGGGCCGCATGGCACCCGGCCTGGTGGCGGTCCGGGTGACCGTGAGCGAGCCGCTGCAGACCGTGCCGTTCCTGAGCATCGTGCCGTCGGGCGGCGTGCCCGCATCGGTCCAGCTCACCGCCGCCGGCGATCTTGCCTATACCGGCTACTACACCATCACCGAGTCCACCCCCACCGGCACGGCCGCCGCGCTCTTCTCCGGGAGAGATCTGGTGGGCAACCGCGGCACGTCCGTCACCTCGGGAGAAGCGCTCAATATCGACACCGACGGCCCGGCAGTAGGGCGGATAACCGTCGAGCCCCACGACCCGGTCAGAAACGACAGCGCGAGCCCGGTGACCGTCACCGCAACCTTCGGTCTGAACGAAGAGGTGAAAGAGGGCACCACCCCCCTTCTCTCCTACCTGCTTTCGGGCGAGGGCAGGCAGAGCGTACCCGTCGACCCCCCGAGCCTGATCGCCACCGTGCAGGGCGACATCCAGACCTGGCAGGCGTCGTTCACCCTGCCTGCGGACGCCGGGCTCACCGGAGCAGAGTCGCTGAGCTTCGCCTTCGAGGCCCTCGACGACCTCGACAACACCGGCAGCTCCGTCGTCTGCAGCAACATCTTCCAGGTCTACCAGGGCGACCTGCCGCCGCTCGACGCCCCCACGGGGCTCAAGGCGGTCTCGATGACCGGGGGCGAGATCGAGCTTTCGTGGGATGCGGTGGCCGATTCCGCCGGCTACATGGTCTATCGCCAGGCCCCTGGCGAGCAGGATCTCTCCGAGTATCAGCGGGTCGAAACCGGAACCGGCCTCGTCGATGCGCCGTCAGCCGAGGGCCAGTACGCCTATGCGGTGAGCAGCATCCGCTTCGAGAACGGCCAGGAGTCCTTCAGCGGCCGCAGCGCCCAGGTCACGGCGGCCTCCGACGCCACGGCGCCCGCCGCGCCAGCGGACCTCGCGCTCTCCCTCGTGCCCCAGGGCATCCGCGCCCAGTGGACGGCGTCCTCCTCCGTCGAGCCCGTCACCTACTCGCTCTATCGCGCGAACACCACCGAGATCACCTCTGTCGCAGGCCTGACCGCAATCCTGAGCAAGATCGCGCAGCTCTCGGCCGTCGACCCGACGCCGTCGCCCACCGACCACTGCTACGTAGTCACGGCAAAGGACGCCGCGGGCAACGAGTCGGCGCCCTCAAACTCCTACTATCTCAACTTCTCCCTGCTGCCGGTCTCCTCGGTCACCGTGGTGCAGAGCGACTATGCGGCACCTGTGGTCACCTGGACCCACCCGGGCGGCGCGGTGGCAGGCTATGACTTCTACATCGGGCCCGACGATGCCGGGATGAAGATGAACCAGGGCCTGCTCACCCAGAGCACCTACACCGACAACGGTTTTGCAGGCGACGAGCGCCGCTACACCATCGTGGCGGTTGACGCAAACCAGCAGCAGAGCCTGGCCCGGAGCATCGTCCTGCCCAGGCTGAGCGCCGTCCTGGCCGAAAGCTCCACGGTCAGGCGGGGCATCATGAACGTCATCGAGTACACCGTGGTGAACGACTCGGCCTTTGCGGTCCAGGGCGTGCGCCTGGTGGCGAACCTGGGCGGACGCAGCCACACCACCGAGCCCTTCGTCGTCGAGGCCAAGGCGGCGAAGGCCGTTCCCGTGGTCATCGGCGGTTATTCCGACCTGCAGGACGTGTCGCTGCTCACCACTACCATCGACGTCGTCCCGGCGGCAGGAGAGCACGTGCAGATAGTTCGCAGGTGCCCGCTGCAGATCGCCGACGGCATGCTCGTGCTGCAGATCGAGAACGACGAGTTTGTCCGGGGCGGCACCGGCACCATCCGCTTCACACTGGAGAACACCGGCGAAGAGGAGATCGAGATCGTCACCGCCACATCCTCGGGCACCAAGCCGTCCAACGAGATCAGTGCCGTCCTGCTCGACGAGGACGGCAACGTCCTCACCTCCAGAGCCTTCACCCAGGCTCTGGGCGAGGGCGTGGTGGCGCTCTCCGGCGGAAACGTGGTTGCCCGCATCCCGGCGGGTGCCCGGTTCTCTTCAGGGGATCTCACCTTGAGCGTTCCGGCGGCGGCGCCGGACAGCGTGGTGGTGGAGCTCGTCATCGACAAGGTCTACCACCATCAGGGAAGGGAAGACCAGGTGGTCATGAACGGCCTGAGGTCGTCGCACGGCCTGAGCCTCACCGACACCTCGTATTACGGCGAGGTTTCGTCCATCACCCCGCAGACCTCCACCGGCAATCAGGATATCGTCATCACCGGCCGGGCCATAGACCGCTCGACCGGGCAGCCTCTTGCAGGCGTGCCGCTGAACCTGGTGATCACCGTGAGCGGCTTCGAGCGCACCAGCCAGGTCTACACCGGCACGGACG
>Ga0302241_1002746_pt1 | contig 10150 bp, 13 predicted proteins | sample AAG_UR_Arg_MG_FD_193532 | JGI IMG/M metagenome (GOLD analysis project Ga0302241, IMG submission 193532) | Enriched activated sludge microbial communities from anaerobic digester in WTTP, New Holstein, Wisconsin, United States - AAG_UR_Arg | ecosystem: Engineered > Bioreactor > Anaerobic >...
ACTTTACAGCGTCAATGTGGTCAAGCAGATTCGGATATCGAATTTCGCCTGGCTCAGGATAGCACTCGTGGCAATAGCACATCCTGACTGCATGCTGCGGCACATCTCCCGCCAATATACGATAATAATATCCATATTCGCCTATTATACTATAATCCGGAACGTGTGTGAATCCGCTACCGTTACACCACACACATGCAGGATTGTGCACTACATTGCCCTGCGGATCTTGTCGTTTCTTCATGTCAACTCCTAAAACCTAACCTGTTTCATGTTTTTCATTCTCCAGCTATCGTTTGTCATTGTGATTACAGAATAGTGCTCTGCTATCCGATCCATCACCCTTGACCCGTAGGCTGTAGCTATGCCGTCAATTGTCAGGTTAGTGGTGATGATCGTAGCATTTCGCTTCCCTTCCTGATACATCTCGTATTGACTTGAAAACATTCTGCTGAAATAATTAGCGCTCGCTTCCGTGTCCATTTCGCAACCGAGATCGTCAAGCAGCGACAGATCATAATTGAGATAGCTTTCAGCTTTAGCAATGGCTTCAGTGCGCTCTTTTCCAGTGAGATTCAAAGCATTGAGATAATCCTGATACATCCTATTGGCGGTGGCACAGATATAGCTGAACCTGCCATTTTCACGATTTGTTTCCAACACGTGGTCAAAGATAATGTTTGCCAACGCCGTTTTCCCACACCCTGGCTTTCCTGTGAGCAGTATAGCAAACTTCCCTGTAGATATCTCATTTTCCACATAGTCAATGAGTTTTTGGTTTATCTGATACCAATCTGGATATTTCATTTGTAGGCCTCCAATAATTCTTTGCGACTTTTTGGCTGTTCTGGATTGGCATTCTTGCCAACTGATTTGCGATATTTGCCAATGATCTCATCCCGATCACCATAGAACACAGGAAAGCCATTTGCACGGCTCAGGAACTCTCCCAAATTCCATTTGTAGCTAAAAAAGCAGGCTGGATCATTCAGAACGCTATGATAGTTTTCAATGCTCTGCTGAATCTCGTCTAAGGAATATTCCTTGCAAAGCTTTGCGATAGCCTTCTCAATCGCATTTGTAAGCTTCATACACCGAAGGCTTTTCGCATGAGCGTTCCAGCACTCTATGATCTCTTGAGCCGGAAGGCGTTTCATTGGTTTGATTGACTTTGTCTTTGGTTTCGGATCTGGCTCTGGCTTGCTCCATCTGATTTTTGCGCTGTTGCTGGCCTTTTCGCTCGTGTCCTTGATTTTGGCGCATTCTTTGGCGAATCGTTCATTTATATACTCATCGTCATTGTCGGTCAATAATCCTATGCGAACGCATATCCGAACGAATTGCAACAGCTCATCCAATGGCACACGGAGCGCATATGCCACTACCTTCATCTTTTCTTTCGGCAATGATCCGCCCATCTCTCCCATGATCTCCAACAGCTTGAACCACATCGCATATCCGATGTTCTCGCCAAATTCCATTTCCAATTCGGTGATTTTGCGGTCGTTCCGGGCAGAATAATCATGACGAAAATACCACGCCATTACCACCACTCCTGTGCTTTTCGATAAATGCATCTAAATCACGCTTATCAAACAATAATATTTTGCCTCCAGGGCGTGAGTATTGTAAGAGATTTTCTCGCGCCCACTTCCTAATCGTCTTCTCGTTTACGCCGAGATACTCGGCCGCCTCGTTAGATCGATAATATCGTTTTTCGTTCATTCGAACCTCCTGTTACTTTATGCGGATGGAAACCCGCTTTGTTTTGATTATTTTTATTTTTCAAGTTATAAAAAAACCTCCGCCCTTGCCTTATCGGCAAGTTTGGAGGTTACCTCCGCCTCTCTTCTGATTATCCCCATTCAGGCGGAGGCATTGCCTGAACGAGGTTATATGTTATTTATGGTCAATAAAAACTACGCCCAAAATCCTGTCAAGCTTTTTCTGTCTCTTTGTGCTTTTATTCGTAAATTATCGGGATTAATCGTATATGCGAACGCAGATGCAAACGCAGATGCGTACGCTATGCATGTTATAGTTATAGTAATAGCTATAGTAATAGTAATAGTAATAGTAATAGCTAACTCGCTTTGCAGTAGCAAAGACGAGTAATATCACTTTGCTAACGCAAAGATGATATATAGCCGGATCACCAAAATCACATTTTGGTTGACAAAAAACTAATGCTGATTATTTTGTCTATATGAAAACATCAATGCTTAAGATGAACCCAAGCAACCCACGCAGGATACAGCCAGACAAGCTGGAAAAGCTTATGCGCTCAATCGAATCATTTCCTGAGATGATGAAGTTACGCCCAATGGTTTACGATCCCGAGACCATGTATGTTTTAGGCGGGAATCAGCGGCTCGCAGCCATTAGAAAGCTCGGCATGAAAGACATCCCGGATGAGTGGGCGATCGCCGCCACTGATCTCACGCCAGAACAGCAAAAGGAATTTGTTCTGCGAGATAATGTGCAGTTCGGGGATTGGGATTTCGATATGCTGTCCGCTGAGTTTGCAGAGTTTGATCTGAGCGAGATGGGCATGGATATGCCAGAGATAGAGGAAACAACAAAGACATACGATAAATTTGAAAAAGGATCTCTTAAGGACGGATAATATGGCTAAGATAGTCTCAAAAGCAGCAAAGGCACAAGACCAGCCAAAGAAACCCGTAGGCCGGCCTCGCATTAAGCTGGACCCTAAGCTGGCCAAAATATTTGGCTATTTCCGTGCCACATACGACACAATGGCTGAGCAGATAGAATGCCACGTAGATACAATCCGAGCTGCCATGCAAGACGAAGATTCTGAGTTTTCCAAGGCATATAAAAAAGGATTTTCGTCAATGAAGATGAAACTGTCCGAAGCTCAGGTCAAGGCAGGGATTGAGGATCGCAATCCCACGCTGTTAGTATGGCTCGGCAAACAGTATCTTGGGCAGAAAGATGTTCCGGATACCTGTAATGAAAACAAGGATATAACCGTGATACTGAAACCCCACAAGCTGGCAGATGATGAGTAATATCATTATCAACCAATCCGATTTTCTCCCGCACCAGTGGGAGTTTCTCACGTCTTGGGCAAAAACGCTCGGCCTGATCGGTGGGCTTGGGTCCGGCAAGACAGTGCCGTTCCTGTTCAAATCTCTGTATTGCCATGTGATGCGCCCAGGAGCCAACGGCAAGAGCAATTTGGGCATTGGCTATCCATCACTAAGCAAAAGCAAGGCCTTGTTTTTCTATCCGATCTGTGATCTGCTCAGTGATGCTCGTATCTCGTTTAAGCATAATCTGAGCGATCTAACCATTACATCCGCATACGGCACAACCAACATGTTTTCCATGCACAACCCGGAGCGTATCGTGGGCGACACATACACAGATGCCGGATTGGATGAGCTTGACACGCTACCAAGAGCGAAGGGACTGCACGTTGTCCGCAAGGTGAGGGAACGGCTCAGAGGCCGGAAAGATGCTCAGCTTTACATCGTGAGTTCGCCGGAAGGATTTTCTGCCTGCTACGATGTGCTGAAGGATAATCCCAATCCAAACACGAAACTGATTCATGCCGACACAAGGTCAAACAAGTATCTCCCCCAAGAATACATAGATGACATTATGGCAACCTATGACGAGCGCATGGCTATGGCCTATATTAGAGGTCAATTTGTTAACCTGAATAACATGCAAGCGCACTATGCCTTCCGCCGGGATGTTCACGTGCATAGCGTTCCGATGCCTGAGCCGCACGATGTGATCCTTGTGGGCATCGATTTCAATGTCAACCCAATGACGGCTGCTCTGTGCTATACCCGCGAAATTGACGGGCGCACACATTACTTTTTCTTTGCCGAATACTATGTTTTGAACGCCAACACATATCTGTTGTCAGACTTGTTGGCAGAAGATTACCCGAATCGCGTATTGCGCTGCTATCCTGATCCGACTGGAATTGCGCGCAAGACATCATCTGACGCCAGCGACATAGAAATACTGAAGCGCAAAGGCTTTGATGTGCGCTATCGGCACGGAGTCACGCAAAGACGTAGCCTGAACGTGGCGAATGGCGCGTTTTCGCACAACAGAATCCATATCGACCCATCTTGCAAGCATCTGATAAACGATCTTGAGCAAGTGGTGACAGATGATTATGGAAACATCCTGAAGCCCAATGGCACGATGCTGACACACATTTCTGATGCAATGCGCAATATAATCGTTGTTGACGCATTAGTGAAACAAGAACAAATACCGTGGGATGTAGCATGAACTTAGATTTAATACGCAGAGCAAAAGTGAATAGCATAATGCAGGACGATTTACAGCGGCGCTCAATTACACGCATGGCGCTGGACTTTTACAACTATAACCAAGAATCGTATACTTTGGCGAAAATTAAAAGCCGATACCCGGACACATATACCGATCTGCAACACTATATTGTGGCGACAGATTTGTCCCGCGCGCTAACCCGCCAGCTTGCCAAAATTTTCCAGCAAGACCCGTCTATCGTATTAGATGGAGCGTCAGATAATTTGGCTAAACATTTTACTGATTTGCTTGATGGCGTGAACTTATTCGGCTCTTTGCGCGTTATTGATCGATACGCAGAAACTTGCAATCAGATAGGCATTGCGCCTATTTATAATCCGAGAACAGGCAAAATAAAGCTGGACTTCATTACGCCGGATCGCTGCATAGTTTGGCAAGATGACGTTGATCCTACCGAAGCCGTAGCTGTGGCTTACACAATCCGGAATAGGTTCAGCACTCCGATTGCAGAGCGCGCTGATGTATATGCGCTCTGGACGGATGACTCATATCGCGTAGTGACTCTGAAAACGGATGGAACGATTGACTCAGACATTGAGCCGCCTCAGCCTAATCCATACGGTCGCATACCAATTGCCTGGTTTCGCACCGATATGGCAATTGATTCGTTTTGGCTTGATCGTCAATTCCCGATGGTAGACGCCAACCTGCGCGCCAATATCCAGCTGACCAATCTTGATGTTGCGCTGGATTATCAATCGTTCAGCACAATGTGGACATCTGGCATGCCGGAAGGCGCGAAGCTTAACGTTGGCGTTCAGCGATACATCAACATTCCTCGCGATCCTGTAACCGGAAATGTGAGCGGCTCTATTGGCTACGCTACGCCATCGCCACAGCTTCAGACCGTCTGGGATATCGTTAACGACAATATAGCGCTTGCGGCGTCTCTTATGGGCATTAGCGCTGAAGCAATCAAGCAAGGAAGCTCATTCAGCTCCGGATATCAATTGCGCCTATCAAAATCCGATGTGATATCGTATAACGTGGAAAAGCGATCTATCTATCGAGAGCCATTGCGTGATCTCGTGCAGCTCATCATGGATTGCAAGCGGCTTAACAGCAATATCAACATGCCGGAAGCCGCCGACATAAAGATTGACTTTGCCGATATCACGATTGAACAAAATCCGTTAGAAGAAGAGCAGGTTCGCTCGCTGAAGATTTCCAATGGCACAATGAGCCGCGTAGACGCCATCATGCTGGACAATCAAGACTTGAGCCGTGAAGATGCGGAAAAGGAAATTGAGCGCATTGACGCAGACAACAATCGCTTCCGCATTGGCGCGGCAAACATTGATCAGGGCTTGTTTGATGAATAAAGCAGTTTCGACTAAAATTGATCAACAAACCGCGTGGTTTGAGCGCAACATGCAGAATATTGCGAGACGATTGGATGAGCGCATTTCCTCATTAATCCGCGAGCTTGACTCAGGTAGAGGGCATCTGCTGAACACAGAAGAGAACATCCAGATGTGGGCGCAAATCTATGGATCAATTTTAGAAGAACTTAGTGCATCCGGATACACCGAGCTTGTATCTCGGTTAAACGATAAAGAAAACGATTTACTGCGCACAATGAAAAAGTCAAGCGTTCCCGGAGCGGTTCCTTTGGCATTCACGCAGACAAGTCAATCAGCTATAACTGCGTTCAATTCGCTATGGAATGCGCGGATTGGCAATCTCGGCAATGATGTGGCGCGCCAGATTCATGCTATTATTGGCGACAGTATTTTTGGCGGAACGAACATCTCCGAACTCGTAAAATCGGTTAAAGCAATACTGGATAAGCAGCTTGTGCGCTATGCTACCACTTATGTGAACACGAGCCGCGCAAAGTTTATCCAAATGATGCAATACGAAGCCGCTCGCAATTATGATGGCGAATTGTTTTGGATATACGAGGGTCCGGAAGATGATGTTACGCGTCCGGTATGTCGCGAAGGCACCGGTATGGATGTTAATGCGATGTTTCCTAATGCGCCATATTTTACCGAAGAAGAGCGCATCGAATTTGAATCTTATAGCGCACCGGAGCGGACGTATAACTGCCGCCACACTTTTATGCAAATAACAAAAGAATACTATTACGATCACGTGAGGTAAATATGGCATATCGTAGAATTGATGACAATGATACTGTTGAAATCCGCAGAACGCAAGGCGGAAACAAACCGGAAACGCGCACAGTTGCGGAATTAAACGAGTATTTTAGCAAAGAGGAGAACACCGATCTTGGGCAATTGCAGGCTCAGGTTGGTGACTACGATCCCGACACCACCAGAAGCACCATAACCGGCGATCTTGAGCGATTGCAAGCCGATGTGCTTACTGCTGGTACCGGATTGCTGGACAGAACCGCTGCATTAGAGGCCATTGTGCAGACCGCTGCATCGGGAACGCCTGTTGCGCCTGTGGCGGCAACGGGAACGGCATTTGAGACCAACACGCTAACTTATACCGCAATAACAAAGGGAGCTGCTGGTAACAGCATCGTAGTGAATTTGATTGACCCAGGAGAAGACGCGGAAGATGAAATTGTATCGGTATCCGGCAGTACAATCAATGTAACGCTTGCGTCTGCAGAAGGCGCAATCACAAGCAATCTTGATGCGGTCAAGGAAGCGATTGAAGGCAACCCTGCGGCAGATGCACTCATTACTGTAGCCGTTGGCGGCACTGGCACAACGCTCGTAACCGCAAACGAGACCACGCTTGAGGGCGGAATTGACGGGACGGTGGGCAAGGCAGGCGAACTCAGATATAACGACACCACTCTATTTGTATCGGTAGATGAAAGCACTACTGCTGAATCAAATTGGAAATCAATAACATTTAACAACGAATGAGGATAACATGGCACTAAAAGAAATCTTGGATAAGATTCAGGCAAACCTTCCTGCGGATGCGGGAGCAGAACTTACATCACTGCTGGCGGATGCCAAGCGTGAGGCGAATACCGTGCTGGCTGATCTATCGGCCGCAAACAACGAGTCAAAGGGGCGCAGAGAAAAGCTGACCGAGATGGTAAGCGAAATTGACGCGCTAAAGGCTAAACTGGCGGATGCCACGAAAGCGGATCCTGAACTTGATTCGATAAAAGAGAAGGCTGCCAAATATGACGAGCTTTTGCAAAGCAAGAAAACCGAAACCCTGAACCTATGGAAAGCCAAACATCAAGAATTGCAAAAGATTTTGTCCAGTGATACGGATAAGCGCAAAGACAAGATTGCCGCGCTGATGCCTGACTTCTCAATCCCGGCAGAAGGCGAAGAGCTTGATGCCGACACAGCCGCACAGAACCTGAAATTGTATTCTGTATTGGAAAAAGCGGGAGCATTTGCCGATCCTGCTGACACCAAAACGGATTTCCAGCGAAAGAGCAATCCGGGTGGCGGCGAAACCAAAGAACCATACACCTTCGGCAAAGCATTACAAAAAAAAACATGAGGTAAAACATGAATATCAGAGATTTTCTTATCTCGCTACAAAGCGAACAAGCGCCCATCGTAACCGACTTGGTTAAAAGCTTGGGTATTTTAGAAACGGCACAATTCGGATTCAGCAGTGATTATCTGCGCCATGAGTTTGAAGTTCAGACAGATGATGGCGATGCCGCCGTACGCGCAATCAATGGATCAATCGTAGCCACAATGTCAAACAGCATCCTTGGCAGCGTTCAACTCCCGGCTATCGAGCGCCTGGTTGAAATTGATAAAGGGCTTGCCAAGAAATGGGGCGGCATTCAGGGCTTCTTGAGCGATAAGAATCGCACAACCGCATATATGCGCTCAATCCTACAGCTACTTGCAAAGGCAATGATTTATGGTGATAATGCTACTCACGGTGTGCCTGGAGCGTTCAAGGGATTGCATCAGATCGCCAAGGCTAACGGCAATGTAGTTGCACAGCTTTCCGGCGCTTCCGGAAGCAGAACATCAATCTTTGCTGTGCATTGGAATGAAGGCGAAACCCAGGTTGTGATGCCACAAGAGGCTAATGGCGACATCGTTCAAATCGAATTGGTCGGCGGAGGCACTCTTCAGGCTCCTACCGCAGACACTACCACAAAAGCCAGATCACTTGTCTATGGCGCAAACTTCTGGACTAATGCCGCTCTGTGCGCTCCAGCGAAGGCGTCCGTTGCCGCAATCACCCAAATCGATAGCTCTCACAAACCCACTGCTGCACAGATTGACTTGCTGATTGACGCGGTTAAGGGTCTTGCTGATGGCAAAACGTTCCTGTATATGAATCGCGAAGGACGCAGATACATTAAAGAGCTTAAAAACACCAAGCTAAGCATGGCTCCTGGCGATACCGGCTACAACACCGTAGTATCCGATTGGGATGGCATCCCGGTCGTTCTGGAAGAATCAATTCTCAGCACAGAAACCAACGTGCTGGACTAAAAAAGAGGTAAATAATGGCTTATAAAAATCGTTCCTATGTCGTGGATCAAAAATTGATCCTCAGTTCCGCACAGGCTTTGCCTAATAACAAAAGCGCCGATTCTACCAATGTCGTTGACTATGGCGGAAATTCTGGCGGGCTTGCCAAAATTGTAGTCAAGGCAAACACCAACATCGCTGTTGCAAACACATATGCATTGACCATTACCGCAAGCTATGGCTCCACCAGCACACCGACCGACACGCTGGACAAGGTGCTCTTTACCAAAACAGCTGGGTCAACTGGCTTTTCTTATGCTGCTGGAGACACTATTGTAGAAGAGATTATCCCGGATTCGCTCCCGGATAACTATCGTTTCCTTAAACTAACCTATACCACCACGGGCAATGAGTCTACTGAGAAAGTCGACGCCTATGTGGTGATGACCTAACACTCCCTCCCAAGCGGGGCGGTTTCCTCCTTGCCGCCCCGCACATTTAAGGATGTATAATGAAAACACTTGCAACGCTTGACACGATCTCACGCTGGGAAAAAGAGATCAATAACCTTGGCGGATATACAGAATCATGGGGCTTGATCTCTGTTTCTGATGAGTCACCGGCTACGATTTCGGTTTCTAATAATGTTGCTAAAGGGATATTTGCTCTTGCCGCGGGCGGTTTTTATTCCGTTGCGGCAGAAGATAATCTTTTGAGCATCCCGCCGGTGCAGGCTGTATCTGTCGCGCTTTACGATTCCGGAGATGCGCACATTGATACATTTGCGCTCAATGAAGGGCATGGCGTTTACCTCTTTGGCGCAAACGGCATTGAAACCGGAACGCTGTCAGACGCGTCTGCATGGACTGTGTGCCAATCTTCGCGTACATGGCAAGACAAGGTTGATCTGGCTCATGTTATTGTGGAGAACGATGTATTGACAGCGCTTTATAATCGCCTGAGCCAATACACTGATTCCGAAATTATCGATGCAATAACCAACATTGACGCGCTTGCAATTGCTGTTGACATGAAAGCGCTGGAGCTTATCTATATGGATTTAGCGAATAGCGGATTCAATCAATTGTATCAAACCAAGGCAACAGAATACGCGCGCCGATATGCAGCTGAACTGCGATCCGCGATTCAGCGGATTAACATCAATATCGATGGCAGCGCAAAAGATCCAAATCGTATAGTAACGCAAGGGATGTTGTTAAGATGAAGATTGATACTATCTCAGTACCGCGCACAAATTTGCGATTTTCGGTCAGCGCATCTGCCATGAAAAAAATCGGTGATGACGCCGTCCGCATGATGATAGACAGAACAAAGAAAGGCATAGATATTGATGGCATGCCATTCGCTCCATATTCGCCACAATACATCAAATATAAGGGCGAAGCCGGGCGCGTTAC
>Ga0302241_1002754_pt1 | contig 10129 bp, 7 predicted proteins | sample AAG_UR_Arg_MG_FD_193532 | JGI IMG/M metagenome (GOLD analysis project Ga0302241, IMG submission 193532) | Enriched activated sludge microbial communities from anaerobic digester in WTTP, New Holstein, Wisconsin, United States - AAG_UR_Arg | ecosystem: Engineered > Bioreactor > Anaerobic >...
GGCTCCGTTGAGCACATGGTAAAGCCCGTTATACTCCTTGATGCGCTCCATCGCCGCTACGTCTCTGGCGTTTTCTACCACACATACGATTTTACGGTCTCTTGCAGGATCTTTGCATATGCCGCAGGGGTCATCATCAGTGAGATTCCCGCAGACCGAACAGTACTTCATGCTGCGCTTGCCCTCAACTATCGCATCCGCAATGGCTATAGCTTCTTTTTCATCCATTGACAGAATATAAAAAGCAAGTCTCTGGGCTGTTTTTCCCCCGATACCGGGAAGCTTTGACAGTTGACTTATAAGATTGCTCAAAGGTTTTGCATAGTGTCTCATATGCCGGGTCGATTCCTTTCTATAGCCCCGGAATCCCGAGACCTCCGGTTATTTTCCCCATCTCCGCAGATGAAAGCTCTTCGATTTGCCTCAATCCTTCATTCACGGCAGCGATTATCAAGTCCTGCAGCATTTCCACGTCCTCGGAATCCACGGCCTCCGGCTGTATTTTTATACCGGTAAGCTCCCTCTTCCCGTTTACCGTAACACTGACAGCCCCGCCTCCCGCCGTAGCCGTCACTTCCTGTTCGTCCAATGATGCCTGCAATTCTTCCATCCTCTTCTGCATGGCTTGCATCTGCTGCATCTGCTTTTGCATTGAGGCCTGCCCTCCGCCTCCGGGCCTTTTCCCGGCCTTCATTCCTTTGCCCATCTTCTCCTCCTATTTAACCTCTATGTTTATATTAAGGCTGTTTCCCAATTCGCCGGCAATTTCCTCGGCGGTCTTTTCTTCTTTGTCTTTAACTGCCAGCCTGCATTCCATTTCAAGCTTGCTTCCTGCATGCTTTTCCAGAAGCTGTGAAATAAAAACCGCATTGTCTTTTGCATAGCGAAGCGCCGTCTCATTGTCAAGCTCCAATACAAAGCATCCTTCCTCAGTTTTGATCAGCCGTCCGCATTTACGCAACATGTTAAAAGTGCCTTTTTGGGATTTCCCTTCTTCTGTTACTTTTCTCCATATCTGTTCGACATCCATCCCCTGCACTTTTTTATCATTTTTTTTCGGACTTTCTTCTTTCTTAGAAATCTCCTCCGATATTTTCTCCTCGGGTTCTTTTTCTGCTGCCTCAACGCTTTTCCCTTCGGTCGGAGCATTAAAAATGCCCGCCGGATCACCCTGCGAAGACAGCTTCACAATACAAAGCTCCAGTAGGATACGGGGCTTCGTAGACCACTTGGCCTCGGATAGGGTATTTGCCAGTTCAATTATGCTGCTGCTGATAGAGGACATATCCATCCGCTGGCTCTGTTCTCTTATCCTTTCTGTATTTTCTTCCGATACATTGAGGATATCTTCCGGGCGACGGATGAATTTCACTATCATGAGGTTACGGTAATGGGATATCCAATCCTTCATGAACTGCCTCACCTCGATACCATCGGAAAGGATCCGATCCAGGAGAAGAAAAGCATCGGACGTTCTGCCCTGATCCATCATGTCGGTCAATTGTATGAAGACTTCTTCCCCTGAGGTCCCAAGTACGTTTAATACATCCTGCCTTGTTACCTCCCTGCCTCCGCCGGCTATACACTGATCCAGAAGAGAGAGGCTGTCCCTTACCGAACCATCCCCGTTTGCGGCAATGATTCCGAGTGCTCCGTCGGATATATTTACACCCAGTTTATCACATATGATCCGCATCCCTTCACGGATCTGCTTCTCCGGTATCCTGTGAAAGTCCAGCTTCAGGCAGCGGGAAAGTATAGTTGCAGGCAGCTTTTGGGGTTCTGTGGTGGCTAATATGAACATTACGTATTCCGGAGGTTCTTCCAAAGTCTTCAACAGTGCGTTAAACGCACCTGCAGACAGCATATGGACCTCATCGATAATATAGACTTTACGCCTCCCTACAACAGGAGGGTATTTTATGCTTTCGCGCAATTCTCTGATATTGTCCACACCGTTATTTGATGCCGCATCGATTTCGATGACGTCTAAAAAAATTCCATCTCTGATGGCCTTACAGTTCTCGCATATGCCGCAGGGGCGTTTTTCCTGAGACTCCTTGCAGTTGACACCTTTTGCAAGGACCCGTGCGACTGTCGTCTTGCCCGTTCCTCTTGTCCCGCAAAAAAGGTACGCATGCCCTTCAGTTCCGCTTCTTATCTGGTTTTTCAGGATCCTGACGATATGCTCCTGCCCCAGCAGGCCCTCGAAGGTCTCCGGGCGAAAGCTTCTGTATAATGCCTGATACATGGCTACTCCTAAGTATATGACAAAAGGTAAATGCTTGAAACCGTAAGATACAACTCATACAAATTGCCCTTTGCCAGCCCCGCATGGAGATGGAACAGGCCGATCTGCGGCACATAAGAGATTCCGTTTATCGCTGCTTCCTTCCGGACCTGACGAGGTTCACAGATTCTTATTGCGCAGGACCCGGACCATGCCAGGCGAAGCTGCCAAAAGGCAATTTGCCTCTTTATTATATAGGAACCTTTAGCCTCAGTCAATGAAATTGACAAATGATAAGCAGACCTCGCCAAAACGGTTTTAACGAAATACCACCTTATACAGTTCATCGCTTGTGGGGGCTTCTATCGGAAAACTCTTGTTTTTTTCGATCAGCAAGCGCCCTTTTGAAGCCTCCGTGATTTTACCGATGCAGGCTATCGGAATACCGGCTCGCCATATTTCTTCCATAACCTTCTCTTTATTCTCGCTATGAGCTATTATCATCATGCTTCCGCTGGAAATCAGGCGCAGGGGATCGATACCGAAATGATTACAGATTTTTTCTGTAACCTCCGCTACGGGGACTGCATCACCCCAGACTTCCGCTCCCGTCCCGGAAATCTCACACATTTCCCAGACGGCTCCCAGGACACCGCCTTCTGTTATGTCATGCATGCCTGCGGTGCCGATCTTCCCGGCAATGACCCCTTCCTTTACGACAGATACCAGTTCCAGCATCGCCCTGGCTTCGGAAATTTCCTTTTCTGTTAAAATACCTCTAAGCCTTGCTTCGTGATCGCAGGCAATGATTCCGGTGCCCTCAAGCCCCGCCTGCTTTGTCATAAGGATAAAGTCTCCCGGCCGCATTTCCTCGGCCTTCTGTGAAGTTCCCTTGACGGCGCGTCCCATGGCGGTAGATACTATCACCGGAGTGTTTACGGCTTTGGTGATTTCCGTATGCCCGCCTATGATCTCAACACCCAGCTCCCTCGCCGCTTGCCCTGCCTGACGCATGATTTCGTCGATCTCCGCCTCGGTGGTCTCTTCCGGGAGCATGCATGCCATCAATAGCCCCAATGGCTCCACTCCGTTTGATGCTATATCGTTGCAGGAGATATGGACTGCCAGCTTGCCGATATCCGAAACCGCTCCGGTTATGGGATCTGTGGAAAGCACGCACTCGTAATCTCCGAAATCCACAACGGCGCAATCCTCGCCGATACCGGGCCGGGTCATCACTTCCGGCCTTTTTTGGTCTAAATGTCTGAACACTATTTCTTCTAACAGCCTGCTGTCCAGTTTTCCGATTTTCATAATGCTTTCCGTATCCTTTACATGATCCCTTCCGGTTTTTCGCCATTTTCCAGCCACTGTACAAACCGATCCTCGGTAATGACAGGGATGCCGAGTTCTTTAGCTTTTTTATTTTTTGATGAGTTTGATAAGCTGTCATTATTTATCAGGCAGTGGGTCCTTGCCGTGACAGAGTCCGCCACCCTGCCTCCTTTGCTTTCTATAACGGATTTTAGCTCATTTCTATTTTTGTAATGCTCCACGGAGCCGGTTATTACAAAAGTAAGGTTTAAAAAAGGCTGCTCTCCTGATGCCTGCTCCATATCTTTAAAATTGATTTCTTCCAGCAGATCTTCTACCGCCCGTTTGTTCTTTTCATTTCTAAAGAAGTTAACATAAGCCTCCGCCATTACATCACCTATGCCATAAATCCTAGTCAGCTCTTCAAAAGAGGCTGACTGAATCGCATGCCATTGGTTATTGAAGTGTTTGCATATTGCTTTTGCGTTAGCAAGACCGATATTCGGAATGCCCAGACTGTAAAGGAGCCTTACGGGATCTGTGTTTCTTGCTTTGTTCACGGCCTCCTCTAAGTTACGATAAGATTTTTCGCCGAACCCTTCCATTTCAATAATCGCGGTTTTATGCCGCCCGATTTGGAAAATATCTGCCGGCTCTTTGATAAACCCTTTATTAATAAACTTCTCTACGGTAGCTTCCGAAAGTCCGTCAATACCCATAGCATCACGGCTTACAAAATGAGTATAAGACTTGATGTGCTTAGCCGGGCATTCAGCATTGGCGCAAAATAACACCTTCACACCGCTTTCCTGTTTTATATCGGTCTGCTCCCCGCATACGGGACAGTTTTCAGGGGCCCGGACCGGCCCGCTTCCCGTGATGTTCTCAGCTACCTGGGGGATGATCATATTAGCCTTATACACTCGGATCTCATCACCTATTCCGAGTCTAAGCCCTTCCATAATACTCAAATTATGGACGCTTGCCCGGCTTACTACCGTACCCTCCAGCAAAACGGGTTCAAAGACTGCAATGGGGTTGATAAGCCCGGTTCTTGAAGCGCTCCACTCTATATCGAGGAGCTTTGTTTCTATGACCTCGTCACGCCATTTAAATGCAATGGCATCCCTTGGAAATTTAGCTGTAGCTCCTAAGCTTTCCCCGTATTGCACATCGTCATATGTCAATACCAGCCCGTCTGACGGAAAGCCATAATTTCCCGCCTCTTTGCCAAACAATTCGATGCTGTCGGACAAATTTATGCTATCCACTTCCCTGAAAGGCACCACATCGAATCCCTGTTTGGAAAGCCATTCCAGCTGCTCCTTTCTGGATCGCTCAGAATCCAGTCCTTCCGCTTTTATCAGCCCGAATGCAAAGAAGTGAACATTCCTTTCCGCAGTGATCCTGTTGTTAAGCTGCCTGACGGATCCGCTGCAAAGATTTCGGGGGTTTTTGTATTTTACTTCAATTTCCGTAAGCTTGTCGTTCAGCTCTTTGAAGTCCTCATATCCTATCACCGCCTCGCCTCGAAGGACAAGCTCTCCGCTAAAAGGTATCTTAAGCGGGATATTAACAAACACCCTAGCATTGTTTGTAACCACTTCTCCGACCTCTCCGCTGCCCCGGGTGACCGCCTTGATGAGACCGCCGCCGTTATAAGTCAGAACTATGGTCAAACCGTCAAGCTTCCATGAAAGCAAGCCCTTCTGCCCGTCCAGCCATTCAGCAAGAGCGGCGGGATCCTTCGTTTTGTCCAAAGAGAGCATGGGCTTCTCATGTCTCTCTTTCGGGAGGCTGTCTGACAACTCATATCCGACACGGATCGTGGGGCTTGAAGAGAGCACGATACCTGTCTTTTTTTCAAGCTCCGACAATTCATCGTATAACCTGTCATATTCGAGATTAGACATTATCTCTTTATCATCGAGATAATAAGCTTTCGCTGCCCTGTTCAGGGTCGAGACCATTTTTTTCATGCTCTTTAGTCTATCGTCCATTATTCTCCGTCTCCTGTAGTTTCCTGAGAGGAGCAATATCTATTGCCAGTTTTTTTGTACCGACACTGTCAAATATTACGGTAGCTGTGTTCTTTTCCACTGTTATCACATTGCCGGCTCCAAACTTACTATGCTCTACCCTGTCACCGGGTGCAAGATCCTCTGAAGACAGGCCGGAATTTGCGGCACTTTCCCGTCTCGTTGGCCGCATCTGCTCGAAAGGCCGGTATATGGTATTTTCATCCTCATAAGATCCCGTTTTTATATGGCTGTATCGGTCAAACCCGCGGCCCATGAAAACTGCATCTCCTTCCAGCAGTTTACCGTCGATCTCCCTCAGGAACATAGATTCTCTGGTGTAGTCGGTTTTGCCGTAAATCGTTCGAACTGCCGCGCCGGTGAGAAAAAGCCTCTCTTTAGCTCTGGTCATCCCAACATAGCAGAGTCGTCTTTCCTCTTCAATGCCATCGCTGCGTTCAAAGGATCTCCATCCCGGGAACAGGCCATCCTCCATTCCGGCTATAAATACAACCGGAAATTCCAATCCTTTGGCACTGTGCAAGGTCATCATCACAACGGCATTCTCCTCAGGATCCAGGTTGTCGATTTCAGCCATCAGGGCGATGGATTCCATGAATTCACTCAGGCTTCCGAATTCTCCCGCATCCTCTTTTTCTTTTTCATAATCGTAAATGACAGATTTGAATTCAAGTAAATTTTCTATCCGGCTTTCCGCCTCGACCGTATTCTGCTCCTCCAAAGATTTAAGATACCCTGTTCGCACAAGAAGTCCGTCGTAAATATCCGATATCCTCAGATTATCTTTCTCTTCCGAAAGCTTGCTGATGATTTCCGCCATTTCAAAAAGGCTCTCACCGGCTTTGCCGGACACTCCTTCTAAAATATCCGTATTTCTGATAAGTTCGAAAAGAGGTTCCTTTCTGAAGTTCGCAAGTACCTTGAGTTTTTCCAGCGTTTTTTCCCCGATTCCGCGCTTGGGTTCGTTTATTATCCGCTCAAGAGATAAATCATCGGCGGAATTTTGGACTAAACGCATATAAGCCACCATATCTTTTACCTCTTTGCGGTCATAATACCGGTATCCCCCAAGAACACGATAGGGGATGCCTCTGAATCTGAAAGCTTCTTCGAACTGTCTGGATTGCACATTGGTCCGATAGAGCACGGCAAAATCCGAATACTGACGGCTGCCGTTACAGAGTCTGTCCACTTGCGCGGCGATATAACGGGCTTCATCTTTATCATCCTCTGCTCTAAAATAGCGGACCTTTTCTCCCTCCGCTTTATCCGTCCACAGTTTCTTCGGTTTTCTGCCGAAATTGTTTTTTATCACAGCATGCGCCGCAGCAAGTATGTTCCCATCAGACCTGTAATTTCTCTCCAGCTTTATGACCTTCGTACCCTTAAAATCCTTTTCAAAGTCTAGGATATTATTTATATCCGCCCCCCGCCATTGATATATGCACTGGTCATCATCGCCGACGACGCAGATATTGTTGTGGCCCTCCGCCAGCATGCGGAGGAAACGATACTGCATATAGTTTGTATCCTGGTATTCATCTGCCATTATGTATCTGAACCTTTGTCTGAAGCGTTGCAGCACATCTTTTTCCTGCTGAAACAGCCTGACGGTCTGAAGCAGGAGGTCATCAAAATCCATAGCCTTATTCGCTTTTAGAACTTTTTCGTAAGCGGAATAAATATCGGCTGCCATCTTGTCCCTGGGGCCGGCATTGCTCTCTTCCGCAAATTCGGCAGGGCTTTTGCCCTTTTCCTTACAGTCGCTGATAATAGAAAGAAAATACGCAGGCTGATACTTTTTATCATTGATGCCCTTCTCTTTCATGCAGTTTTTTATTACTGTTTTCTGGTCAGCGGGATCATAGACAACGAAATCCCTGCCGTATCCCAGACGGTCTGCGTACATTCGAAGGATCCTCAGGCAGGCGGAATGGAAAGTCAAAATCCACATCCCTTGAGTATCCCCTATCAGAGCTTCAACTCTTTCCCTCATTTCTCCCGCAGCCTTATTGGTAAAAGTGACCGCAAGGATCTCATGCGGAGACACGCCCTGCTGCCGGATCAAATAAGCGATGCGGTGGGTCATGGTGCTGGTCTTGCCGCTTCCGGCGCCGGCCAGAATTAGCAGCGGGCCGTCTTTGTGGACCACTGCTTTCCTTTGTTCAGGGTTTAATTGCTTTAAACAGTCCGAATCGTCGTTCATATATGCTCTCCCGTTTTTTTACAATGGACTTTTGTTTTTCTTTACCCAATAGTTTATCATACCGGTCTGTTTTTGAAAACAAGGCGCATAAAAAAAGCGGTTTCGTAAATACCCTTCGCCGAAGGCTTTTCTGAAACCGCTTTTGTTATTTGGGAATCCTTATCTGAAGTTTTCAGGTTTCACTTGGAAATAAGCTTTTGAATGTTTACATACCGGGCATATCTCCAGAGCTTTTTTTCCAACATAGCTATGACCGCAATTTGCGCATTGCCATACCACGTTCTCATCTTTTTCAAAAACTTTACCGTTCTTGATATTTTCCGCCAGAGCTCTGTATCTTTCCTCGTGTTCCTTTTCAATCTTTGCGACACCTTCCATTTGGAAAGCTATGTCGGCAAAACCTTCTTCTCTGGCAATTTGAGCCATTTCTTTATACATCGTTGTCCACTCGTAGTTTTCACCTTCGGCTGCATCCAGCAAGTTTTCCTCGGTGGTCCCGATTCCGTGGGCTAACTTGAACCAGAGCTCTGCATGTTCTTTTTCATTCCCCGCCGTCTCAAGAAAAATAGCTGCGATCTGTTCGTAACCGTCTTTCTTTGCTTTGGAGGCATAATAAGTATACTTGTTTCGCGCCTGAGACTCGCCTGCAAAAGCGAGAAGCAGATTTTCCAACGTTTTTGTGCCTTTTAGATCTTTCATGCTTTCATTTCCTCCTGTTTGAAATCAATAACCTGATGGTATATGGATTCATTATTGCTTATATATACCCAAATCCTTTAAGGCTTAAACCCTTAATGATATCATTACATCATTTTTCTCCGGCAAGAGCAAGAGCGATCTCCCCTCCTATTGCGGCATTGTTTAACACCAAACGGATATTCGTTTCAAGGCTGCGACCTTCAGTTAATTCTTTGATCCTATCAAGAAGGAACGGTGTGATCCGTTTTCCCGTGATACCTTTTTCCCTGCATTCTTCCAATGCTTCGCAAATGCTCATATCCATGGTTTCGAAATCTATTTCGTATTCCGCCGGAATCGGGCAGGCAACCAGCATCCCGCCTTTGAGGCCCATATCCTTCTTTGCCCGTATCAGTTTTGCTATTTCAGAAGGAGTGTCGATCCGGCACTCTGCCGGGAATCCGCTTCGTCTGCTGAAAAATGCAGGGAACTCGTCACTGCCGCATGTTATAACCGGGACTCCTGCCGTCTCCAGATACTCCAGCGTACAACCTATATCCAGCACCGATTTTACACCCGCACATACTACTACTACATCGGTTTGTTTCAGCTCCTCAAGATCGGCAGAGATATCAAATGTCTCGGAAGCGCCGCGATGGACCCCGCCGATGCCGCCGGTGACAAACAGCTTTATCCCTGCCTGATGGGCAGCGATCATGGTGCCGGCTACCGTAGTAGCCCCGTCAAGACCCTTTGCAGCCACGAGAGGTAAATCCCTGCGGCTGACTTTGGCCACATGCTCTGCGCTGGCAAGATAATCGATTTCTTGCCCGGAAAGCCCGACTTTTATCCTGCCGCCGATGATGCCTATGGTAGCAGGAATCGCCCCTTTGCTGCGAATGATTTCTTCTACGAAAAGTGCGGTTTCAATGTTTTGAGGGAAAGGCATGCCATGAGCTATAATGGTCGATTCCAGGGCGACTACTGCTTTCCCTTTATCTAAGGCGTCCTTCACCCTCGGATCGATATCCATATATTTTTTCACTTTATTTTCCTTTCTATCTCGCTGATGCTTATCCCGGGATTGACCGCTGCTTTTGATTCCATAGCAAGAGCTGCTGCTGCCAAAGAGAAATCAACAGTCCTGCCGATATCATATCCGTGGATGCAGCAATATATCACCGCTGCGGAAAAGGCGTCGCCGGCGCCGGTGGCCGAACCCGTATCGACGAGCTTGCCCAGAGGTCTGACCAGCTCCGCTTTAACCCCGTCGGTATAGTATACTCCGCCGGCTGAAAGGGTAATAAATACCCTTTTCACACCTTTATCAATAAACGCTCTTCCGGCTTCTTCCAATGCGTCCCGGTCGCGGATCTCCATATCAAGCAAAACCTCGGCTTCCATCCGGTTTGGCTTTATAATGTGGAAGCGCCCTATGAAGTCTTTTGCCCGTTCCGCTTTGGCAACGGAAACAGGGTCAAGGAAGAGCGGTTTGTTCCCCATCTTTTCTATTGCATAAGATATAGTATCTTCTGTTAGGTTGGTATCCAAAGCTACTATTTTTGATCCCGCCGCTTCTTTTGCGGCTTCGTCGATGAGCCGGGGAGATATCCGCTCCAGCGCATCCATATTGCATAGTGCCAGTTCCATATCTCCAAGCAT
>Ga0302241_1002759_pt1 | contig 10118 bp, 6 predicted proteins | sample AAG_UR_Arg_MG_FD_193532 | JGI IMG/M metagenome (GOLD analysis project Ga0302241, IMG submission 193532) | Enriched activated sludge microbial communities from anaerobic digester in WTTP, New Holstein, Wisconsin, United States - AAG_UR_Arg | ecosystem: Engineered > Bioreactor > Anaerobic >...
GAGCCCAAGCGCTGAGCGCCAGAACCGAAAATACCATCAGGAGTAGCAGTTGTTTGAGTTTGAAGCTCATAACATCTCCTTACTGTTAGTTATTATCATTTGTCATTAGAACATGCGTATTTGGCATATTAATGTTTTGCCAATATATCCATTCTGGTCATGAAAACCAAGCTATTAAATCCGTCAAGAAAAAGTTACTTTCCTCATAAGGATCAGAAACCCTTTCTGTTACATCCCTGGACAGCCATCTGCAAACAAACAGGAAAACCTGTCCCTTTAATGCTTGCAGGATTGAACTCCGAGCGCAAGCAATTTATCTTGACTGATTGGCCAACCCGTGATATCGTGCAAAATGAAAGAATACATTTGGAGACAGGCGATGAAAAAGCGACTGCTGATTGCCACAGGAGGAGGCGACTGTCCGGGGCTGAATGCGGTATTGCGGGCGATAGTAAAACGTGCCCAGAGCGAGCCCCAATGGGAAATACTGGGCAGTATCGACGCCTTTAACGGCATCCTGCTGGACCCCATGCGGCTGGTGGAACTCACCCCCAAGACCGTAGCCGGAATCCACGTGCAGGGCGGCACAATCCTGGGCACCACAAACAAAGGCGGCCCCTTCAACTGGCCTGTGCAAAAAGCGGATGGCAGTTGGGAAACGGTGGACCGCAGCGCGGATTTCATGGAGCGGCTGCGGTATCAGAACATCAATGCCGTCATCAACATCGGCGGAGACGGTTCGCAAAGGATTTCCCAAGGCCTCTTTGAACTTGGCTGCCCGATCATCGGAGTGCCCAAGACCATCGACAACGATCTCTCGGACACCGACTTCACCTTTGGCTTCCAGACCGCGGTGGATGCCGCTACCGACGCCCTGGACAAGCTGGTGACCACTGCCGCCAGCCATCACCGGGTGCTGATCCTGGAAGTGATGGGGCGCTACGCCGGCTGGATAGCTCTGCACGCGGCCATTGCCGGAGGGGCTGAGGTGTGCCTGATCCCAGAAATAGAATATGACATCAACAAAGTGATGCAGGCGATCGAGCGCCGGGTCACATCCGGCAAAGGCTTTGCCAACATCGTGATCGCAGAAGGCGCCAAGCCGGTGGCTGGCTCGATGAGCTACAGCAATAATGACCAACCCGGAGGCATGCCCATCCGCCTGGGTGGAGCGGGGCTGCGCCTTTCCCAGGAACTCAAGGACGCCGGCTGCCCCATCGAGATCAGGGAAACCATCCTGGGCCATCTGCAGCGCGGCGGCCGACCCAACGCTTTCGACCGCATTCTGGCATCCCAGTTCGGCGTGAAGGCCTTTGAAATGGTGCTGGCCGGACAATGGGGGCAGATGGTGTCCTACCGCCATCCGAACATCGTGTCCGTTCCCCTGCGGGACGCCATCAAGACCTACAATCTGGTGGATGTGGACTCCGACCTGGTAAACACCGCGCGCGGCCTGGGCATTTCGTTGGGAGACTGATCATTACAAAGGAGAAACACCATGGATATGAAAAGCTTTGAATACCTCTACCACAAAGTGCGCGGCATGGACCGCGAGCGGATAGCCAGGGAGACCGGCCTCAGCGACGACGAGATCGACATGATGGAACAGAGCTACGCCCCGCTGCTGCGCGAGATAGCCGCCGAGATGCCCCAGGCGGCGGATATTGGCAAACGCTTTGTGCGCCTGACCCGTTACATCTATGCCAACCGCGCCGACCAGGAGCTGGACATGCCCCGCCCGGATGCCGTAAAACCCCGCGAGGGAGAGATGATCGCCCTGCCTGGCACCAGCAAGATCGCCATACCTTCCATCTCCTTGCATCAGGCCATCGACCAGCGCCGCAGCCTGCGTAGCTATTCCGACCAGCCTTTCAGCCTGGAAGAGCTGTCCTTCCTGCTCTGGGCAAGCAGTTGGGCGCGGGACTTCCGCAGCAGCGAGCGCAACGAGTTCACCCGCCGCAACGTCCCCTCCGCCGGAAGCAGGCATTCCCTCGAGTGTTACCTGCTCATTCAGCGCGTGACAGGCGTCAAACCCGGCCTCTACTATTATCATCCCCTCAAGCATTGCCTGGTAGTGATCGACCAGTCCCCGCAGATCTTCGTGGCGGTCTATGATGGCTGCCTGCGCCAGGAAATGGTGCGCAACTCCGCCGTCACCTTCATCCTCAGCGCGGTTCCCTACCGGACTTCCTGGCGATATGGGCAGCGGGGCTACCGCTATCTGTATATTGATGCCGGGCATGTGGGCCAAAACATCCATCTGGCTGCCGAAGCCGTGGGTGGAGGCGCCTGCATGATCGGAGCCTTTCAGGATGAAGCCATGAACGAATGCCTGGGACTGGACGGGGTGCAGGAATTTGTGATCTACGCGGCCGCCCTGGGTAAAAAACCCTCCGGGCAATGAACACCCGCCGGAAAACCATGCCAAACAACAGCAACCTTCCCAAATCTGGAGGAACCATGAGATACCCGCTGCTAATACTTTTCTGCCTGCTGTCGGCGGCGCTGACAGGCGCCAACCTCTACAACATCCCCTCGCCCGTGACCCAACCCGACGGCTCCGTGCTGCAACTGCTGGCGAGCGGCGACGAATATGCCAACCGCCTGCACGACGCGCAAGGCTACACCATCATCCAAAGCCCCACGGACGGCTATTACTACTTTGCCGAATTGCGGGACGGCGAACCCGCCCCCTCCATCCACCGGGCGGATTCCTCCGATCCCCGCGCCCTGGGCCTCAAACCCGGCATCCGGATATCCAAGGCCGCTTACGACGCCAGGGTGCGGTTCATGAACTCACACCGCCGGGCTGGAAACCGCGGGCCAAACACCGGGACGGTGAACAACCTGGTGGTCTATATCCGCTTTTCCGACCAGACAGAGTTCGATGAACCCCGTTCCGCCTATGACGCCAAATTCAACGCCGTGGGCGATAATGTGCATTCCCTGCGCAACTATTTTCACAAGGCGAGCTACAACCAGCTCAACTACGTTTCCCATCACTATCCCACCTGCGAGCCACAGCTAAACCTCTCTTACCAGGACAGCCATCCCCGCGCCTATTACATGCCCTACAACAGCATAACCAACCCTCTGGGCTACCGCGACTGGCAGCGCACCGAACGCGAGCACACCCTGCTTGCCAACGCCATAAACGCCATCGCGCCCCAAGTGCCGGCCGATCTGGTGATCGATGCCGACGGCGACGGCTATGTGGACAACGTCTGCTTCATCATCCGCGGACCCCACACCGCCTGGGCGGAACTGCTCTGGGCGCACCGCTGGGCGCTCTACACCGTGGATGCCTTCATCAACAATAAGCTCGTGTGGGACTTCACTTTCCAGCCGGAAGACCATAACGACGTACGTACCATCTGCCACGAGATGTTCCACAGCGTGGGCGCTCCAGACCTCTATCACTACGAATATGACGGCCTGACTCCCGCCGGATGCTGGGACATCATGGAAAGCGGATACGGCCACATGGGCATGTATATGAAATACCGCTACGGCGGATGGATAGACGACATTCCGGAGATACCCTATACGGGAGCCAGCTTCACCCTCAATCCAGTCACCTCGCCGACCAACAACTGCTTCTATATGACCTTTCCCGGCGGAAACGAAAGCCTGGTCTTTGAATACCGCAAGCAGGACAGCGATATATTTGAGGAGGAACTGCCCGGTTCCGGACTGCTGATCTACCGCATCAACGCGACCATGCACGGCAACGCGGACGGCCCGCCGGACGCGGTTTACATCTTCCGTCCCAACGGCAGCAATACCTCCAACGGCCAGATCGCCGAAGCAGCTTTCTGCGCGGAGGAGCAGCGCACCGAGTTCAACCCCTTCACCAATCCCCGCGCCGTTTACAGCAACGGCGCCACCATCCCCGTGAACATCAAGGAGATCGGCTACGCTGGAGATACGATCAGTTTCAGGGTGGAACCGGCCGGATACAGCCTGCCTCCCGCGATCCAGTCCCTCACCCCGGCCACGGGATCATTTGTGCCAAACGAATCCTTTGCCGTTGTGGCGAATGTCATTCCGGCCGTGGGTTCCCTGGACAGGGTGGATTTTTTCGTGGATGGAATCCTGCAAGGTCAGTCCTTCGGGCCGCTCTATACCATGATGATCGATGGAGGCAGCTTGTCCCTCGGAACGCACGAGATCAGCGTGACAGCCTGGCAGCAGAACGGGATGCAAAGCACAAAAAGCAACCAGATCGAGATCATCGACCCCGAAAACCTGAACTGGTTCGACTGGATGACGGACACTCCCGACTGGGAAGCCTACGGACGCGGCGCGATCCCCATTCAGGTTGCAATGGAAATTGACCTGGGCGACCAGCTTTACCGGGTGGAAGCCCTGCGTTTTCAGATCACGCCCGATCCCTGGGGCACGCCGGAAACACCCGGGCTGGTGACTGGCACCATCAACCGCTTCGCGAATGGCGCCATCACCGATCAGGTGCTGCTTGACCTGGGCTACATCTACAATCCTCAATACGAGCCGGATTTCACCGTGGCCATCGAGGACACCACTTCCATCTCCGGCCAGATCGCGGTGGTTTTGAACCTCTTTGAATATCAGAACATGATCTTCGACACCAAGGCGATCTGCGGCCACACCTGGATCACGGAACCCAACCGCCCCTGGACGGACGCACTGGGACGCGGCATCCTGGGCGCGGCGGACATCCGTCTGCTGCTCCAGGCTCCCGTTTTGGCGACCGACGATCCTTCCGCGCCGCCGGCTGGCCTGAACCTCGCCGTCAGCCCCAATCCCTTTTCCTCCGGCACCGAAATCAGCTATGAACTCAAGGACAGCGCCCCCTTCACGCTTTCCATCTACAACCTGAAGGGGCAGAAGGTTCGCAGCCTGCTCCAGGCCGAAGGCCGTGCCGGAAGCCACTCCACCCGCTGGGATGGACGGGACGACTCCGGCAGGCAGGTCTCCTCCGGAATCTATCTCTGCCGGATTTCCAGCGCCGGCCAAAGCTTTACCCGCAGGATGATCCTGCTCAAATAGTATATTGAACACGCGGCGGGGACTGCCCCTCCGCCCCAAGAATATGAAAGAGGCGCGCGTGCGCCTATAAATGGAGAACCGATGACCCTACGCAAGCATTTGCTGATGCTGCTGTTGCTGCTTCTGGCGGGCAGCGCCGCGGCGATGAATATCGAGGAACTGTTTGGCAGCTTTTCCCAAAAACCCACGGCTGAGGAATTCGGCCCCCTCGCCCAAAGCTTTTTGCAGGAAAACGATGATCTGGACGAACTGCTCTTCGCCGGATATATGTGGTCTCAACTGGCGGACAGCGCCTATGTGGACTATCTCGCCCAGGCCATTGCCGCCCATCCCGAACAGCCCAAGTGGCGCTTTTTGACTGCCTCCGCAGAGGCCAACATGGTCACCCGCGCCGCCCTGTCCCGCGATTTGATCCGCGATTTTCCCCAGTTCGAGGGAGGCTATCAGTCGCTGCTCTTCACCCATCTCACCGATCTGGCTTACAAGAGCAGTCCCGATCAGGAAAACCCTTTGCCCGAAGGTGACCTGGCCGCCGACCTGCCAAGCATCGAACACTATTGCCAGGCCTTCCCCCAGGCCAGGTATGGGCGCATGGCGGCTGTCTTCCGCAATGTGATGCTGGACGATCCCGAAGCCGCCGAGCTTGCCTTCCGCCAGGCCTGGGACAGCAAGGAACGCTGGCTGGCGGAGTATGACCTCAGCCTGATTCTGCCCATCGAAAAGTATTACCCCATCCTGCGCTGCCATATCAACCTGCTCCGCGCCAGCGGCAGTCCGGACAAGGTGACCCGCGACCTTGCCGAAAAAGCTGGACTGCTGGCGGCGTATTACTTCGACAGAGCCAAAGACTACCAGGCCGTGATCGACTATTTTGGCGCGGAACCGCACTATTGGGAAAACCAGTATGTGATTTTCTGCCTCGCGCTTAGCTATCATGAAACGGGACAACAAGGCAAGCTGGCGGACTTGCTGCTCCACCGGGGCGACTACCGGGCGGCGGAGTCCTTTCAGGATTCCTGGAACGCCTTCAACCGCGATCAGGCACAAACCGTCTATCAAGACGCCTTCCCCGCCGACAGCAAAGACCCCCTGGTGCGCTACCTGCTGGCGCGGGTCAGCTCCGACGACGGCGACAAGCTGCGCGAAGGCCGCAAGCTCGCCAAAGCCCATCCCAAAGAGTGCTATGGCTACCGCCTGATCAACGAATATTATCTGAACTACTTTGGCCAGGCGGACGCCCAGGATCCCCTGCGCGCGGAGCGGGTCAATTCCATCAAAAAAGACAAAAAGTTCATCGCCAACCACCTGAAACTATATCCCGAAAGCCTTTCCTCGATCGTCGGCTCCCTGCTCTACAACCTCGCCGCCAAAAAGGACGATTCTTCCAGCAACCTCTTCCAAAAGGTGCTTTCCACCAAAGCTCCGGAACAGCTCTACGGCCTCATCTACAAGTTCATGGCGGATTTTGACCGCATCGACCTGCTGCGCCGCTCCCATCTCTCTGCCGCGCAGGCGAAGATCGGTTCCGGCTATGAGAACGCCGCCGAAGCCGCTGACGGGGCAGTGTTGGGTTTCTGCCAGTCGCTCTACAAGAACGGCAAATACGCCCTGCTGCTTCAGGAGATCGACAAAAACCCCGCCTGGCTGGAAAACCCTGACCTGCTGTTCTTTCTTGCAAACTCGCACTACTTGGAAAAAGACTACGCCAAGGCCATCGCCACTTTGCGCCTGATGGTGGAAAAGGGCGCCATCGGCACCAGTATGCTGCTCACCATGGCAGACGACCCCATCGCCGAACATCCGGACTGGCAGCCCCTGCTGGACTTTGCCGCCACTATGCCCGATCCCGACGCGGATGCCGCCGATTTTGAAGAAATGGAGTAGCTGGACAGCAAGTCTTTACCTGATACTTTGGATTTCGCTTGGACGTTGCCCCCCTCTGGCTGCCAAATAAGGGGCTGCCGAAGTCTGTTCGGCAGAGGCAACGGAGTTGCCTGTTTGGGAGAGACCTCCGGTCTCTGTGGCAAACGGACTTTGCCACCCCTGGACACTGGATCCCGGGTCAAGGGGTTCACGCAGATATACGCGGAAAATGACGCAGATTGCCGCGGATTGGTGCGGTATTGGGCTGCCGAAGTCTGTTCGGCAGAGGCAACGGAGTTGCCTGTTTGGAAGAGACCTCCGGTCTCTGTGGCAAACGGACTTTGCCACCCTTGTGCGCTGGATCCCGGGTCAAGCCCGGGATGACACATTATATAGTCTGGTGTGATCTGTTTTTGGCTGAATGCTTGTCTTTCTATCCTGCAGATCCTGTCGATCCTGTTATCAGCGTTCTATTTCAATTTTATCTTTCCGCATAATCCTTCATACCGCCCTCCCTTGCTACGACAGGCTTTGGGGGTATCATCCTTAGGTATGCGGTTGCGAAGTTAAGGATGACCCAAGGTAAATCCCAGGAAATCCATGGGATGCAAAGGGGAGCGAAAGCTCAGCGGAGGAGGCTCAATCCCAGCCTTCCGCATCCGGGATGGCAAACTGCGCCGAGGCCTGGCGAATCATGGCGTCCAGGATCAGGTCGCCGGTGTCATACACATCAAAGGGTTTGAAGCCCAGATATTTGTCCCACTGCCCCGCCACATAGTCGTGCGAGACAACGCGGTAGATGGCTTCGGGATCGACACGTTTGCCGTCCAGTTGGGTGCGTTCGCAGATGTCGTGGGGTTTGCCGATCGCGTGTTGGGCGTTCAGTTCGTCAAAGATGAGCAAGTCCCTGCCGTAGCAGGAGAAGACCACCACGTTGTTGTTGAAGGGCAGCATCTCGGTGAGGTCGCCCAGGGTGAGGGGGCCGGCGGGGATGGCCTTGCGGATGCCGCCGTTGTTGATGATGGCCAGATCGGGGTTGTAGATGGCGCGATACTCCATCCTGAGCGAATTTGCCACCCAGCGGGAGACGGGGGTGGATTCATATTTGTTTGGCACCCAGTCCATCGGGATATAGCCGATCAGGCGCGACATCTGCTCCTCGATCGCCAGCACTTTCTGCTGGATATAGTCCGCCAGAGGGGTGGAAAACTTATTGGTGGTGGAGGTCAGGGGTTGCAGCCGGTTGGAAAGCGACGCCACCCGGTCATCCACTATGTCCAGATCAGCCACGCCCAGCCAGTTGAGATGCGAACCGCTGTAGAGCAGATATTTGCCGTTGACCCGCGGGGGCTGCTCGGCCCAGATGTGGTCGTGGCCTCCGATGATGAGGTCAACCCGGTCGTCCAGTTGAGTCGCCAGCAAGCTGTCAGCCTCAAAGCCCTGGTGGGAGAGGACCACGATGAGGTCGGTCTTCAGATCCACTTCATCCAGATGCAGGTTGATGGCGTCGGCGGGGGGCAGGATGCGGACGCTGCGCACGTTTTCCGCCTTCACTTTCTCCGGCAGCAGTTCCAGGGTGATGCCAAAGATGCCGATTCGCAAGCCGCCGCGCTCGATGATGGTCCAGGGGGTGCCGCTGACGCTCTTGCCGGTGCTTTTGTCCAGCAGGTTGGTGCACACGAAGGGATAGCTGGCGAGGCGGGCGAGGTCGCGGGTGTTGCCGTAGCTGAAATCGAACTCGTGGTTGCCATAGACGCTGGCGTCGAGCCCCAGGCGGTTGAACACCTGCAGCACGGCGCCGCCGTGGACTCCATCCTCCACCAGGCTGGCAAAGATGGTGCCGGTCTGCTGGTCGCCGCTGTCCAGATAGAGGCTGGGCATATCGCTTTGGGAGCGCAGGCGGTTAAGATGCTCTTCCAGAATAAGGTAGCCGCCCTGCCAAAGGCTGTCCGGTTTCACCTCCTTGGCGCTGTAAACCCCGTGGGTGTCCCCGGTGTAAAAGATCCTGAGCGGCGCCGCGGCAAGGCTGGCGCAGGCCATCAGGAAAAGCAGCAGGCAGATTGTCCTGAACTTCATCTCGATATCCTTGGGCACTTAGTTGGTGCGGGTTGTGCAAGCCCAAACGAAATGTGGCGGAGACTGGCTCTGCTGTCAAGCACAATCTCGGGTAAGACCGGGGAAAGATAAAATGGAAATAGAACGCGGATAACAGGATCTTTGAAGGTGGAAAGGTAGAAAGGTGAAATGGTGGAAAGGTTCCAACAAGCACCAAATCCTGAAACTGAACCCCATAACCCCAATCTGCGGCAATCTGCGTCATTTTCCGCGTATATCTGCGCGAACCCCTTGACCCGGGATCCAGTGTCCAGGGGTGGCAAAGTCGTTTGCCACAGAGACCGGAGGTCTCTTCTAAACAGGCAACTCCGTTGCCTCTGCCGAACAGACTTCGGCAGCCCTTAATTCATGCGGAAGGAAAACCCGTTATGATAACGCAAGTGAAATGTCCTCCTACCAGGCAAAACTGGCTTTCCAAGCCCGGGAAAAAAGCAGGTATCGAAGCGAAAGAGAAATAAATGGTTGACACATTTACCCCCCCGTTAAATGGTTAGGTGTGCATTGTTTTGCAATGGCATCACAAATAAAAAGCAGCGAGGAGAAGTTGTATGAAAGCCCTGCTCTGCCTGTTTACGGCTCTATTGGCAATCCACTGCGGCGCGATGGTGCTGCCCGACTCCAGTGAACCTGTCCTGGAAGACAGCAATCTGATCAGCAACTGGGTGCGCATCGATCCTGAAGACAAGAAAGCTGAAACCCTCCCCACCCAGGCCTGGGTGTGGCAGGACGGCGGCGACCTGATGGTGCACCTTGTGGCGCGCATCGACTCCACTTTTACCAAAGGCTCAATATCCGTGAAGGATGAAGGCACCCAGGCTGACTATCTGCGGGTGCAGTTGATAACCATTCCGGACGCCTATTTTGCCTATTACTATGCCGCTTATCCCCTGGGAAACCTGTTGGACGGGGTGCGCGACGAATCTATGGACGTCGATTATGCCTGGGACAGCCACTATTCCTATGAAAGCAAGTTTGGCACGGACACCTGGACGGTCACCATGCGCATCCCCCTCAACGAGTTGCGCTATAAACAGGACAGCCCCTACAAGTGGAAGATAATCGTATCACGTTACCACTATGACAGCAATGAATACTACTCCTATCCGTAT
>Ga0302241_1002777_pt1 | contig 10088 bp, 6 predicted proteins | sample AAG_UR_Arg_MG_FD_193532 | JGI IMG/M metagenome (GOLD analysis project Ga0302241, IMG submission 193532) | Enriched activated sludge microbial communities from anaerobic digester in WTTP, New Holstein, Wisconsin, United States - AAG_UR_Arg | ecosystem: Engineered > Bioreactor > Anaerobic >...
TAGTGGCCGGTCAAAAGAGGCTGCTGCTGTTGTTCTTTCCCCTCTTTTATCTGCTGACGGGTTTCTATTTTCGTCTGATCCTGGAAGATCCCTCCCTGAGGTCGGTAGATCCCGACTATGTCTATTTCTGCACGGGACTGAACATGGCCGAGGGTCATCTCAAGGTGGCCCATATCGACCACCCGGGTACGCCTCTGCAATACCTGACGGCCGCGGTTTTCCGCATTGTCTGGTGGTTCCGCGGCGAAGGGGCAGGATTCACCGATGATGTTCTCAGCCATCCCGACCTCTATCTGGCGATGGTCAACCTGGTTCTCTCCCTGTTACTGGCTGCCGGCATGCTGGGTGCCGGCAGGGCGGTGTTTCGCAAAACCGGGTCGGTGACCACAGCAATGGTGGTGCAGACCATCCCCCTGCTTCCCTTTATCCTCTGGGAGATCATCGGCAGAATCAGCCCTGAACAAATCCTGGCCCTGCCCATCATCGCACTTTCCGTCTTCCTGATTGGCAAATCACGCTCTTCAAAGCAGGAATATACCACCGCGGATATGCTGGTGCTGGCCCTGATCACTGGTTTTGGCCTCTCCATCAAGCTCACCCTCCTCCCCCTGATGTTTTTCCCATTGATGGTCGTCCCAGGATGGAAGAAAAAAGCAGTTACCCTGCTTCTCTCACTTCTTTTTTTCCTGGTCATTGCCCTTCCAGCGACCTTGCAAATCGAGCGCTTCTGGCACTGGATCCGCGATCTGTTTCTCTTCAGCGGACAATATGGCAGCGGGGAGAAAAACGTGGTCGACCTGGCACAAATGGCTGGGAACATCCGTCAGATAGTTCGTCTGGAACCCCATTTTACGATCCTGACTGGCATCCTAGCCGTGGTCACCCTTATTTCTCTGGCTACCAGCCGCAGGAAAAAACATCCTGTCAGCTTCAGCCGCAACCTAATGGCCATGGCCGTACTCCTGGCCATCACGCTCCATGCCCTGATGGCAGGAAAACAGTACGCCCCGCGCTATATTATGCCGGCCATGATGTACGGACCCCTGATCATCTTCCTTCTTTGTGAAACGGTCAGGGAATGCCTGCCCTCCCGGATTGTGGAGGGAGCCCTTTCGTTGCTGCTGTCGGTTTTTCTGATCTGGACTGCCAGTCGTCAGATTCCCGTCATCCGCTATACCTCCGAAGCCTTCCTCACCCAGATAGAGGCCAGGAAAATGACCCGTGAAGCTGCCGCGGCCTTTGAACCCGGAAGCATCAGAATCATCGCTTCTGCCGACTACGGCTCTCCCTTTCCGGAGTACGCCCTGCACTTCTTCACCGCCTGGGCCCCCAACTCCCTCAAACCCCACTATGCAGAACGCCTGGGAACACTGTACCCCGGAACCATTCACTTCAACCCCCTTAACAGCCAGCTCGTGTATTGGGGGAAAGCCTTCGACACTACTGCAGAATCCGGCGATATCAGACCGGTGTACCTCTTCCTGGAAAAAAACCAGGAGGAACTATTCGCCAAAACCTTGGGGGCAGTGATGGAAAACAAAGACAGCATCAAAGTATTAAAAGAGCTTCTCTTCGAGAATCCTGTTAACGGAGAGGCCCTCTACAGGGTACACTTCTTCCCGGAGAACCCTTCCGGAACGGAATCAGCATCGCCGGAAACCTCATCCACATCCTCATCTTCAACACCCCGCGGGGAATGAAAAATGTCAACTTTTACAGTTTCATCGCCCTCTACGGAGCCCTCTTCCTGGTGCTCCTGTTCAAGGTATTTCATGTGCCGGTGACCATCGATGAAGTTCCCACGGTCTACCATTATTCCCGGTTTAGCGTTTGGGAAATCATGATGTACCCCGACAATATCCCCAACAACCATATTCTGAACACCCTGCTCACCAAAGGCACGATACTTCTTTTCGGCAAGGAGCAGTGGGTCATCAGGCTGCCCAACCTGCTTAGTTTTCTTCTGTTTGCCTGGGGAGTATTCCGGATCCTGAAACTGACCCTGCGGCTTGACTCCCCCTGGTTCCTGGCGGGGGCCCTCCTTTTCGTGAATCCCTATCTTCTCGATTTCTTCGGCTTATGCCGGGGATACGGGATCTCTCTGACCATGGTCACCCTCTCAGCAGGATTCCTGCTGGCGGGATTTGGGGAAGGACGGCATAAGTTCATCTGGATGGCCCTGGTCTGCGCCATCCTTGCCTCCTATGCCAATTTTACGGCCTTGGTCTTCTGGGCAGCCGTGACCATCATCGCCGGTTTCCGGTTTCTTTGGGAATACAGAAAAAATCCGAAGCAACTGGTCAAGCCGCTCCTGCTCATCGCCCTCCTGTCCCTGGCCTACCTGGCCCTGATCATGGTCCCCCTCCAGAAGATGCACTCCACCAACGAATTTCAGTACTGGACTTCAAGGGGGTTCTACCAGGAAACGGTGATCTCGTTGATCCACAACTGGTATTACAACTCTCCGGTGCTTTCCATGATCCCTCATTGCTGGATGCTCCTGCCGGTGGCTCTCGCCCTGGGAGCTGCCCTCTGCGCCTCCTTCATCAGAAAGGCTGTCGGGCCCGGGGCCCCGGAATCCGACCTTGCTTGTCACCCCCTCTGCGGGGTGCTGGCGGCAACCCTTGTGTTACTCCCCGCAGCCATCAATCTCCTGCAAACCACCATCCTGGGAACTCCCAACCTGAGCGGGCGAACCGCCCTCTTCTTCTACCCGCTTGTCGCTCTTCTCTTCGTGATCGTCCTCACCCTGGCCTACCGCTGGCGCCACTCCCTGGGCCATAGATCCCTGGCCCTGATCCTGACCATCCTCCTGGCTGCTAACCTATCCCACAGAATATCCCTGCAAAGCGTCAGAGAATGGGAATTCGACTCCAACACGCTGGAAGTCATAGACTTCCTTAAAGAAAAATACAAAGGAAGCCCCATCTCCCTCAAAACCAGCTGGTTCTTCCACTCCTCCTTCACCTTTTACCAGATCACCGGGAAGGCCCCCTGGATTAACCTTCAGCCTTATGATTACAACATCGATATCGCCACCCCCGCTGAATATTACTATATCTTTGCCGAAGACGCCGCAAAACTCAACCCCCGATTTGAAGTGGTCCACAAATTCACTCCCGACCGATGGCTGATGAAGAAAAAAACAAACTGAAGGGTATGAGAAAAGTTAACCTGACCAAGAAAAACCTCCCGGTGGTCATCCTGTGTGTTTTCGGGATGCTCCTGCTCCTGATGGGGATCGCCAACCATTGGTATTTCCGTACCGTCACCTTCGACTACGGAAATTACAATTTTGCCTTCCGCGATTATGCCCATTTCAGGATCAGTCCGATGCCCACCTATCCTGGGAATTTCCTCCAGGACCACTACTCCTTCCTGCTGATGTTTTTTATTCCTGTATATTGGCTCTTCACCTGGCTGACCGGCACCTATACGCTGATTGTGATCCAGTTGGCCATGGTTCTGGTGGCTGCCTGGTACTCCTGGAAAATGGTAACCTTGAAAAGCGACCACTGGTGGCTGGGTGCCGGTGTGATGCTGTACTATTTTCTATTGCTGGGGAGGTACACCACTTTTTCGTGTGATGTGAATCTGGCAGTCATCTCGGCCTGCCTCATTCCCCCCTTCCTTTATGCCTTCGAGAAGAAAAAATATCTGACCGCCGGAATCCTCTTTATCGTAGCCCTTCTGTCTCGTGAGAATATCCCCGTCTGGTTTATTTTTATCTTTATCGTGCTTATTATCAACCACAGGAAGGACAAACGGGCTGTTCAGATGAGCCTGGCAGGCATGGCCGTGTCACTGCTCTATTTTATCCTGCTCTTCAAGGTGCTTATTCCCGGTATGGAGAATGATGATAAGCAGTTCACCCTGTTCAACTATAGCGCTTTGGGGGCTCACCCCGGAGAAGCCCTGGTCTTTGTGGTCAACCATCCCCTGGAAACGGTTAAACTCTTTTTCGTAAACCATCTCGACGATCCCACGGGCAATGGTGTGAAGGCCGAGTTTTACCTGGTCTACCTGGTTTCGGGGGGTATCCTGCTGCTCCTGCGGCCGCAGTATCTGATCTGGTTCATTCCCATCGTCGCCCAGAAGGTGCTTAATGATTCATATATCCGCTGGGGGATCTCCACATATTACTCCATTGAAGTGGTGACGCTGCTGCCCCTGTCTCTTTTTCTGGTTCTGGCCTCCCTGAAAAGGAAATGGCTTCAGGCCAGCCTGGCCCTTCTGGCCTGCCTTGCCGCCCTGGGGATGACCCTTTATAAACTAAACCCCGACCATGTCAAAATCCGCTGGACCATGAATCCGGCCAAGGAGAGAGTATACAAAAAAGAGTTCTTCACGTCGCATTACAACCTCAGGGAAGTACACCACCTCCTCAGCACCATTCCCGCCAATGCCCGGGTCAGCACTACCGACCACTTTTTCTCCCACCTGGCGTACCGTGACTACATCCGTCTATTCCCCACGGTCGACAGTGCTGATTACATCCTCGTTTCGGTCTATGACAACAATTTTATGCTTTCCTATCAGGAGAACGAAGAGCGGCGTAACAGCTACCTCACCAGCGATGAGTGGGAGGTGACGGCCACCTCCTTCCCTGTTTTCCTGCTCAGGAAAAGGGAGCTCCCCCACCAGGGCAGCGGAGGAATTTGCAGGAGCGCCCGGTCAGACACCCTGCGCTGTGACTATGAGTCGGCCGACACCACACGTCAGATGGTGCTTTTTGACCATGGCGGCATAGCGGAGGAGAGTAAGCGGATATCCGTAGAAAAGGCCCGCAGCGGAGTTCACAGCCTGCGTCTCGACGGCACTGATCCCTATGGAAAAGCCGTGGAGTTTCCTGATGCCCCGGAACTGGAATATGTGACGGTAACCGTGCGCACCCACAGCCTCTCTGGCCAGGCCAACCTGGTAGCCACCACGGGAAAAGATTTTTATATCCTCAACAACAAACCTTCGGAAACAGACGATCAGGGATGGAAAAAACTGGAGCTCAGTTTCTGGGTGCCACAGCATGTCGACAACAGCCGCCTGATCATCTATGTATGGGTTACAGGAACGGAACCGGTATGGTTCGACGACCTGGAAATCATAAAACGGTTTAAACCTGACGATCCATCTCTTTGACTTGGTCAGAGATTCCGTGGCCCTTTCTCCATCAAACCATGAGCAAAGAGTCGGTTGATAATTCCGGACATCGGAACTTCCCGCCACAGAGCGGACGAAAAATGGGCTCGCCGGAATTCATTTCAGTAACTGTTGATGTTGACCTTCAGGCTTTCCATCAGCAGTTTCTTTCGTTTCAAATTCCAGACATACACTTTAACCTGTGCGGTTTCAGAAATGGCGGCCGACATCCGGGAAACCAGCTGCTGCTGTTTCCATCCCCCCTGGGGTGCGGCCAGGTCGATGCTTTCATAGCGGAGGTTCTTCCCATCCCCATCGATGGAAAAGACCAGATAAACCTCATCTTTGTCCAGCATCTCCTCGGGTTTGTAATTAAGGTCAACGGTGACTTCCAGGATTTCAAAGAGCTCAATTTCACCAGCGTTCACCACCAGGGTGGGACCATATTCCTGGCTTTCGTCGATTCGCCAGGCTTTAACGCTATCGGCTTCGATGACCCGGGGATCGTCCACGCCTTCAAAAGTGAAGTTTTTCGCAAAATGACCGGCCACCTCTATGGAATCCCCTTTGTTGGGTGACTTTTTGTAGATATGGATGCTGTAGTCATAGCCCCCAAGCACAGTGATTCTTTCCACCGGATAAAACGACCGTACCTTTTTCAGGTAAGGGTCCTTTTCGAGGTTTTCGAGCGGCACTTCCCCCTCATTGGGGCCGAAATGGGCATCCCAGACCAGCAGGTCACCCCATTCCATAACATTTGACGGCTGCTGCTTATCAGACACCCACCAATTGCACTGTTTCGTATCGTAAGGATCTAATTCCAGATAATGGATGACCAGGGGATTGAAATAAAAGACCTTCTTCCCCTCTTCGTTAAAGCGGATAAAATCGGTACTCTTTTTAACCAGTTGTTCCGTGGGATCGGCCTTCAGCAGGATTTTCTGGTCACGGAAGAAGATGACTGCCTGCAGGAGCGCTACTCCCCCGAAAAGGGCAAGGAGTCCATTTTTCTGAGGGAGTAACCTGGAGGCGGGTTTATAGAGGGCCATAGCAGTGAGGACCACCATCGGGGCAATCCCCCCCATCACGCGGGTCAACCCGAGGGAAGCTCCCATTCCTTGCCACCACACATAGCTGTGGGCAGCGAAATAGGAGATCCAGCTTCCGGCGATGAGGATAAAAGAGAGTGTCTCAAGCTTCCGCAGGGAAAAACCTTTCAACACGTCATAAATCCAGAAGAGCAGTCCGGCCACGGTGAGCCATACGAGAGGCCAGCCGAAAATATCATTCCTTTCCCTGATGAAATGGAAGAGGCTTCCGCTGCCATAAAAACTGGCACCCAGGGAATAGGGTGAGTGGGAGATCAGCCAGAAAAGATCGCCGAATACAAAAAGTCCGATGACGGAAAGAAGAAGAGTACCCAAGGCCAGGAAAAGGAGGGAGCGCGGGGAACGCTTTAAAAGAAGAGCCACCGCGAAGATGGGCAGCAGGATGATTCCTTCGCTGCGCACATAAGGAATGAAGGAAAGAACGGCAGCCGAGAGGTCAAAGCGGTCGTGGAGAAAGAGATATACGGCAGCCGCCAGCACACAGGCAAAGAGGATTTCTGTGAGGCAACTGGGAACCAGGTGGAAAAAAACCGGGGTAAAGGCCAGAATGATGGCGGCAAAAAGTCCGCTTCCCGGGTAAAGGCGGTCGGAGATCCTGGCGGTAAGCCACAGGGTGACCAAGGCCGCCAGAACATTGAAAAATCTGGCTCCCGCAAACCCGAAGAGGGCGAAAGGAGCCATCAGGGTGGTCAGCACCGGCTTGCCCCAGAGATCGAGAAAGAGTTCCGGATACTTAAAGGCATACCTCGCAATCTGGTAATGCCCGATATTGTCAGCCCCTCCGTAACCATAAGCACTCTCACTAAAGAGAAGGATGAAAAACTGGAATAAGAAATAGAGAGTCAGAAAACCGTAAAGGCCATGTTTGTCCAAAGCTTTCTTCATGTTTTCCCGGTTTATTGGAAGTTGTATTTCACGATGCACCACAACGCCCTGAAGCCATCGCGCCAGTTGATTTTTTTTCCCTCTTCATAAGTTCTCCCGTAGTAGGAAATGCCCACTTCATAAATCCTGATTCCCGGAATGCGGGCAATCTTGGCCGTCACTTCAGGTTCGAAGCCAAACCGGTTCTCCCGCAGGTCAATCCCCTTGATGATTTCCGTCCGGAAAAGCTTGTAGCAGGTCTCCATGTCGGTCAGGTTCAGATTGGTGAACATATTGGATAAGAATGTAAGCAGTTTATTCCCAATGGAGTGCCAAAAAAACAGGATGCGATGAGGATTCCCTCCTGTAAACCGGGAACCGTAAACCACGTCGGCATTTCCTTCGAGGACAGGTTTAAGCAGGTCATTGTACTCGCGCGGATCGTACTCCAGGTCAGCATCCTGAATGATCAGAAAATCCCCCGAAGCCTCGGTAATCCCCCTGTGGAGAGCCGCCCCCTTCCCCATATTGACGGGTTGGCTGAACAACCTGATATCTGCACCGTCATGACGGGCCATGTATTTTTCAATGACCTCAACACTGCGGTCCCCCGAAAAATCATTGACGAGGATTATCTCCTTTTTCAGATCTCCAGCCAACCTGACGGCAACAACCCTGTCAAGAATGGCTTCTATGGTTTTCTCCTCGTTGTATACAGGAATGACCACCGAAAGCTTCAAACCCATTGCATTAGATTTAACCCCTCAAAATTAGAAAAAAAGCAACATCCGTCAAGAAAAGAACCCGGCACAATTTCCGGGAAATACGTCAGAAAGTAAAGAGCCGTAATATAGTTTTATAACGCCACTCCCAATCCCATCATACCGTTGAATTGTATTTGAAAGCAAATTGGATGTTAAACAGGAACAGCAATCCCATGGCATAAAAAAGAATGGCCAAGCGGATCAGTTTTCCGGAAGAAAAATCACTTTTTACAAAATTCAGCATCAGATTCCTTGTATTTGCCAAAATAGCGGTTTTATGGAAAATTGCTTTTCCCTTCGCTCTTAATTCAATTAGATATTACCTTTGGCTAGGTTTTATAAAAGCTTTGCTGATGGAAAAGATCGCCATTTTCCCGGGATCCTTTGATCCCTTCACCATAGGACATGAGTCCATCGTGAGAAGGGCCGCCGGAATTTTTGACCGGATCATCATCATGGTAGGCCACAACACGAACAAAAAGTCCTACTTTCCCCTTGAGAAGCGGGTGAAATGGATCAGGGAGGTTTTTGAATTCGACAACAACATATCCGTTGAGGTTCACGATGGGCTCACCGTGGACTTTTGTAAAAAAGTGGGGGCCAGGTATATCCTGCGGGGCCTCCGCACATCGGCCGACTTTGAGTTTGAAAGGGCCATCGCCCAGGTCAACAAGCAGATGTATCCCGAAATCGAAACTGTTTTTTTGCTGACCATTCCGGAACATACGCCCGTAAACTCCACCATCGTACGCGATATTATCATGCATGGCGGCGATGCCAGCCGCTTCCTTCCCAGGAATTTCACCATGAACGGCTTTAAACCCGGGATCACGGAGCAATCCGAAACAGATTCCACCGACACCCCGGGAACACCTTCGAAACAATAAATAGTCATGATGCAAGTTTATTAGGAGGATTCATTCTCATATTCATGCGGAAGAGTTTTTTTCTGGTTTTCCTGTTTATGACCTTGTTTGTCAGGACCGAAGCGATCCGGATCGTGGGTTCTGCACCGGATTATGCGGGCCAAAGACTCGAATTTTTCACGGTTGCCGATCCGGTATCCAAAACGCCGGTTCCTTTTTTCGAGGTCACTATCGATGGCAGGGGAAACTTCACCATTGAAAAACAGATCACTCAAAACACCTATTGTTTTGCTGACGTTGGCGTTTACCGGGGCAGGATGGTTCTGGTTCCGGGCAAGGATGTCAGAATTACCCTTCCGCCCCTTCGGGAGAAGAGTTTTGAGGAGAGCAAAAATCCTTATTTCAATCCTGTCGATATATGGTTAAAAGTGAATGAAGGCAACAAAAAAGAGCTTACCAACCTGATCGCACGTTATGACGCCCGCTTTTACCAGCTGACCGACACCTATTTCAACCAGTTGTATTACAGGCAGATGAAGAACTATCTCGATACGGTAAGGATCAGGCTGGAACGCGAATTTGAAAAGGAGGAGGAGCCCGGCTACCAGACACACCGGCACCTGCGGATGAAATCGCTAGAGGCGGACCTGCTCCGCACCGGGAGGGAAAAAGTGGCGGGATCCCTTCAGCAACTCACTCCGCAGGAATGGACCCAGCCCGCTTTTTCCGATTTTCTCAACAGGTTGTTTGTAAATACCCTGAGTACCGAGAGCAAATCTGCTGCGGGCACCAGGATGAAAATGTGGGTCGCCAGGGAAAACCTGGCCGAACTCAGCAAATGGACCCAGGATTTCACTGCGACAGAAGGGTCATTGTCAGACCTGATCCTGCTGAAAATGTTGCATGACGCTTTCTATTCGGGAGAGTTTTCATCCTCCGCGATCCTTCGGATGGTGCAATCTCCCTGGTTTTCCCAAAACAAAGAACCCCGGATCAGGGAGATGGCTGCCAGTGTTCAGAAAAAACTCGCCTTCCTGCAAACGGGTACCCCGGCTCCTGAAATCTGTCTTCCTTCCTCAACCGGAACCATTTGGTGTTCAGGGAGAAATACCAAACCTTTTTTGTATCTCCTCTTTGCCGATCTGGAAATTCCTGTGTGCCGCGAACAGGTCAGATACCTCAAAACAATGGCTGAGAAAACCGGCAGCAAAGTAGAGTTTCTCATTGTCCTTTCTCCATCGCAGAAAGTCAACAACACGGAATTTATGAGCAGTAACCAGATCCCGGGGATCATGGTCACCGACACTCCCAACCGGAAGACAGGAAAAGAGTACAAGGTACGCTCCTAC
>Ga0302241_1002779_pt1 | contig 10079 bp, 7 predicted proteins | sample AAG_UR_Arg_MG_FD_193532 | JGI IMG/M metagenome (GOLD analysis project Ga0302241, IMG submission 193532) | Enriched activated sludge microbial communities from anaerobic digester in WTTP, New Holstein, Wisconsin, United States - AAG_UR_Arg | ecosystem: Engineered > Bioreactor > Anaerobic >...
TTTAATTTCCTGACCCGTAGATATTTCACACCCTCCGTGCTATAATTTAAATATGAAGGAAACACCAGAAAAAGTCAAAATTCAGTGGCATTCTTATTTTGCTCAGGTAATAGAAAAGATCTGCACAAAACGGAATTTTCTTGTAGAAAGGGAGAAAGAAGTAGCAAAAATGCCTCTTAAGATTGACATAATCGTAATAAAAAAACAGGATATTTTATATAAAGATTTATCAAGTCCCTATTCATATTTTAATGATATAAATGTAATAGAATTCAAATCTAAAACCGATGATTTTGACTGGGATAGTTTATATCAGGTTGAGGTATACGGGAAATTATATAGTATAAATAAAAAAATCGAGGAAAGAAAAAGAGTATCTCTCTGGGCAGTGGCAAGTCATTTTACCCATATTTCTTTTCTCTTCTTTAACAATTTATATATACTTTATTTATATAGTCTTTTCCTTATTTTGTCAATGAATTTACAGGGATTACCCTCCCCCAATCCCTTCATCCCCACGCTAAAAGCTGTGGGGCTTTCCCCCTTCGTAAAAAAATATTGGGTTGAATTATGTGAAGGATAAAAGATAAAGAGCTAGAAATAAAATATAAGAGATTTCTTTACCCGAAAGGTTTTATCTGATGTCAGACGTTTCAATAGTAAAATGTGAAGAATATAATCAGGAAGAAGTAGATAGATCCTTAGAAAAATTAATTACCTCTCTTGGCGGAATCCAGAGATTTGTTAAAGAAGGCAGCAAGGTTTTACTAAAAGTTAACCTTCTTTTTCCCCGTGCTCCTTCCAGTATGGTAACAACCCATCCTGCTATTGTAGAAGGAGTGGCGAAATTACTTAAAAAATATAAATGTGAGGTCTTTATAGGAGATAGTCCCGCCATTGGCAGTTTCAGTGGAGGGGCTTCCGCTGCAGGATTTGCTCAGGTGGCAGATAAAATAGGATGTAAGATTGTGGATTTTAACAAATCTGTCAGATTAAATAATACCAGCGGAGTATTTAAAGATATAGAAGTAGCTTCTGAAATTCAGGATTTTGATGCTATAGTTAACCTTCCCAAAGTGAAAACCCATGGTCAGATGGGTCTTACTCTGGGTGTGAAAAATATGTTTGGCTGTGTTGTGGGAACAAAAAAACTTTACTGGCACCTTAGAGCAGGAATAAATAAAGATTATTTTGCAAAGATGTTAGTAGAAATCTATTCCGGAATAAAGCCAGTTTTAACCATTACCGACGGTATAACAGGTATGGAAGGGAATGGCCCTCAGTGGGGAAGACCCCGTAAACTTGGTGTAATACTGGCTTCTTCCGATGCAGTGGCATCTGATCTGGTAGTAGCACACCTGGTAAATTATGCCCCTGAAAAACTATTTACCCTCCGTGCAGCTAAAGAGATGGGAATTGGAACAGCCAGGATTGAAGATATAAAGTTTAGAGGAGAACCTTTTTCATCTTTTGATATCGTGGATTTTAAAAAAGTACCTCTATCGAGCCTTGAGTTTAAAATACCTTCCTTTATATTCGGTCCTTTAAAGAATACCTTTGCCACCAGGCCGATAGTAGATCATCTCAAATGTACCAGATGTAAAGTCTGTATTGAAATATGCCCTCCTAAAGTAATCTCTTTAAGAAATGATAAGATTTTTATGGATCAGAGAAATTGTATCAGATGTTTCTGTTGCCAGGAAATGTGTCCTCACGGAGCAATTTCGATTAAAGAGAACTGGCTGAGCCGCGTATTCGGATAAAAAAATGCTTGTAAGACATTACAGAAACGGTAAAAAAATCCATCTTTCCCCTGTAGAATTATGTCACTTAAATTCTTTTTCCTGTATCGGTTGCTGTATCAATCTTTACGAAAAAGATTCTGTTCTTAATGAATTTATGAGAATAAATACGGAAAGGTTTAAATCTTTTTTCCCTGACTTGAAAACTGTAAACCCCACTTTTCTGAAAGAATATCTCAGGGAATTAAAAAAAGTTAACCCGAGAGATTTTATCTTTTTAATGTATAATTGTTATTTTGCAGGTTTTCTGGAGAAAGATAAAGTTGGTTGTCTTATTCATCCCCTTCGTCTTAATGGTGTTGAAATGAGAGATCTTGTTCCTGTAAACTGTGTCCCTCGTGGTAAATGTTACAGAGATGTTCTGTGGGATAAGCTTCCGCCACAGGTTCGTGAGGGTTTTATCTTAAAGTTAAGAGGTTCTTCCTGTCTTGAATATTCAAGAGAGGTTTATAATTTTATTCCATATTTATATAACTGTCATTTTTTAAAACCGGAATTAACAGAGAACCATTACTATAATATAGTAATAAAAGATCACGGCATACCTGTCTGTTCAAAACTTAAAGTAAATCTTGAATTGCTATCGGAATTTTACTCTCCTGAAAAAAAAGAAAAATCTCAGGAAGAAATGCTTTATAAATATGGAGAACCATATCTGGAAGAGAGGTTAAAAGAACTTTCGAAAGAGTATAATCTAATCCTGAGAACTATAAAATTACCTGAATATTTAGTTAAAGATGGCGACGAATATGTAAACGGTGAACACATTTATTTACTTTTTGCTCCATCTGCAGAGAGAACAGAGAAAACAATTATTATGGGGACAAATTATAATAATGCAAAAGAAAAATTAAGTTGTAATGATAGGAAAATAGCCAGAACTATTTCTTTTCTCCTGGATTCTGTTAAAAATTTATATAATAAAGGCAAGGTAAATTATCTGTGGGTTTTTTTAGGAGCAGAAAAAGATATAATTCTTCCTCTGAGAGGTTCATATTATTTAATGAATATGTTAAAGGCCGGTCTAAAAATTGATTCTATAACTATAAGACCTTCCGATATACTCGTCTATATTTATTTTCAAGAAGTCTTGCAGAGTAAAAGTCATTATTCTGTAGATTACCATATACCATCACCTGTGACTTATCTCAGTGATATGGAAGAATATTATAAAGTAAATTTTTATACTCATATCTCAAAACCTCTCATTGAGTTGACGGGACCGAAGTCTATAAGTAAATATTTTATAGATTCTATTGAAGATGAAGATTTCCCCGGGTTACTTAATATAATTTCCGGCACTTTAAAAAAGAGATTAACAGAAGAATCTCCTCTTACTTTAGAAAAACTGGATAATATCTGTAAGAATTTATTCCGGGATATTTTCGGTTTAACACCTGAAGAAGAGGATAGATATATTAAGGAACTCAAAGATTGCCTTATTGAAAAGATATATACTCCTGCATGCAATACTGACTATTTCAGGATCGAAGAAGATCTTTTAGCAAAGGGTATTTTAATGAAAATTACTGACAGGATTTGCCGATTTATAGTTACTACTCAGAGTGATTATACGGAGGAGTTTTTCCGTATACTGATTAAATACGGTTTTTTGAGAGACAGTAAGCAATATGCTGTCAGTATGAGTTTTTATCATATGGCCGCAGGAGGTGTGCCATGCATATGTGTCTGCGGTTCGGAAGCTAAAGAGAAAACTGTGGATAAAGAGAATTTTCATAAAGCCCTTTTTGATTATTTGAAATATATGGAAAAAGAAAGGGATCATAAAATTGATAGAGATTTTATTAAGATTATTGATTGAGTATATAATTTTTCCAGTACTTTTCAATTATTCTTTCGAATATATTATCTCTATTTTCAGGTGTAACATCAATTAACTCACTTACTGCTATATTTTTTATTTTATCCAGAAAGGGTGTTCTCATTTTCCGAAGCCCTACTATGGCAAATTCTGAGGAAGAAATAAGACGAAATACTTCCTGTTGAAAGTTTATACACTCTGACTCTAAATATCCTATCTCATCAATTACTAAAGTATTACCTTCGATTTTAAATTGCCTGAGTAGCTCTGCAGCTTTATCAAACCCTCCCGGTTCCGGACTCATACTGGTGTTATCACCCTTTGCTACAATGAGTTCGGTTTTTATAATGCCTATGGTTTTAAAGATAAGAAGTCTTTCATTATGAGATTTTTTTTCAATTCTGGTCAAAAAACCAAGAAGGGGAATGGATTCTTTTAGAAAGAAATCCAGAAATTTTTTTATTATAGTGCTTTTACCTGATCCTCTTTCACCTGTAAGTAAAATTGTACACACCTTAATTACTGCCTTCTTTCTGAATAATATATACCGGTTCCTTAAGACCTGATATATCTGAATAAGAGAGAGAATAAAAGATCTCTTCCGGTGAAAATCCTCCTTTCCACTGTTCCCATGAATAAATTATTCTGAAGGAGGGTAATAAAGAATCTTTCTGGAATGTGTCTAAATCTCCTTTTGAAATAATAATTTTCCCATTTTTCTCAAGTATTTCCACAGTCTCTTCCCTTGAAGATATTTGCCTTACCGGTCTGTTTAGAAAGTAAGAATGGAGATAGATCTGTTTTTTTACTACTCCTAAAGAACTGTTACCAATGAGGGATATGGCTTCTTCTGGAAAAGATTCAAAGGTAAAATAAGGGCCTGCAAGAATTAGTAGTATTACCCATATAGAAAACCCATAAATTGTGTGAATAAGTTTCCCTTTTATAAGAAAAACTATGATAATAAGGGTTATAAATAATGCCATCGATAAGAATATAAAAGGTGGAAAGGTAAAGGTAAGTCTTATAAGACCCGATAAAATAAAAAACAGTAACAGAAAAACTATAGAAGTAATATAAAGAGAGATTTTAAGGAGAGGATGATTTTTAACTTTGTGCCATATGGCAGAAACCATAAGAGATAAAGCCGGTAAAGCCGGTATGGTATAATGTTTTAATTTGGTCTCCGGTAATAGAAATATGAGAGTACTGCAGAAAAACCAGAGTAAAGGTATGGCATATTCAGAACGGCGAAAATACTTTTTAAGGAAAATTAAAGGAAATATTCCCAGAAATATAAGAGACCATGGAAAGAAAAATTGTAAATAATATGGTAAGAGACTTAAAATCGTATAGTGAGTGGAATCACTGAATTTACCCATATTTTCTCTCAGGATAAAGAAATTATACCAGTTAGTCCAGTCACCACTGCAGTATATACTTAATGGCCAGAGAAGCACTAAAAAAATTCCCACCAGAATCCCTGCTATAGAGCGGATATTAAAGAAAATTCTCCATCCTCCGAAAAATGAAAGAAAAATTATGGCAATAGAGAGTAAAATAATTATGGAAATAGGACCTTTTACAAGGCATGATGCACCTGTGAGAGCAAAAAATAGAGCGCCATAGAAAGATGATTTTTCCTGAAAAGCTCTGTAAAAAGAATAAATTGAAAGTGTCATAAAAAAAGTCAGAGGCATATCCATCATGCCCACTCTTCCATAAATAAGATATCCAAAGGATGTACACGTAAGGAGTCCTGCCAAGTATCCTTCTTCTCTGCCATAGAGTCTTTTCCCCAGAAGGTATATAAAATAAATGGTAAAAACAGAAATAAAAGCTATAGAAAATCTTCCTGTTGTTATATTAACACCACCGAAGGGGAAAAACATCATCATTAGCCAGTAAGTAAAGGGAGGTTTAAAGTATGCCGCCTCTTCAAACCATACAGGTATGAATAAAACCTTTTTCTGAAACATCTCACCGGCAATTTTTATATAGAGATACTCATCATCACAGAAGAATTCTTTTATATTTCCTATATTTATCAAAAGGAGGAGGGAAGATGTAAAAAGAAGTAGTAATAGTTCTTCATTTTTTTTTAGATTATTTATCATAAAATACCTGTCAGTTTCAGACATAGAAACGGTTTTTGATTTATAGATTTCTTTAAGGTATACTATAATAGTATCGAGAAAAAGTCAATCTTTATTGTTTATGGTAAAATAATTCAGTGAAAAGTGAATAGTAAAAAAGGTAAAGACAGGTTTTCTTTTCACCTTTCACCTTTTACTATTTAGCAGGATTACTTGTTTCTATAGAGAATCTTTTTTTAATATTTTATATTATAGTTATTTTCATAACAATTCATAATTAAGAACCTCGTAATGCGTAAAGCGTGATGCGTGAATTAACTCAGTACGCATTACGCATCACGAATTATTTAAATTCTAATAAGTTATGAAATATACTATAATATGCATAGGGATTTTCGTTATTGTTAAATTATTAGCTTCAGTAAATATAAATCTTTTATGTTTAAAGCTATCAGCAATAAGCTCAGGGAAAAACTGAAAGCTGAGGATTGATAGCTGATTGCTAATAATAATTTAAAGGGGTTTTTTTACGGTGGTTCAAAGAGAAAGCAGTACAACCAGAAAAGTTCTATGTAAAAAATGTATTCACTGTAAAAGACAGATACGTCTTACAAGCAAATTCTGTTCTTTTTGCGGTAAACCGGTGCCTGTTGAGCAAGAAAAAAAACCTCAAGAACAGAAAAAACAAAAGGAAAACAGAGTTTCTATAGTTGATAAAGTTCCTCCTAAAAAAATAGAAAGTAAAACTGAAAAACAGATAGACATTAATAAAAAGCCAGTAAGTAAACAGACAGAACAGAATAAAAATCATCGGATTCTACCGGAAGGGTTGATTAACTGCCCTTACTGTCAGGAAAAAATTTCTATTATGGAAAAGGTCTGCCATTTATGTCATCGCAGTTTAAAAAAATGTCCTCTTTGTAATATAATTAATAGAGGTATTGCAAAATTTTGTCGTACCTGCCAGAGTCCTTTTACAGGAGATAAAAACGACTGGTATACCTTTAGAGGAAATAATTGCCGCAATGGTTCTGTAGATGAAATAATAGAGTTTCCTTTTTATTTTCAATGGATGTATCCTAAACTGGGTGACTCTATAGGATCCTTATGGGCTTCTCCTGTGGTCTCTAAAGATAAGATTTTTGTGGCATCAAAAGAAAAAAATCTTTATGCCCTTAATCAATTTACAGGAGAACTTTTATGGACCCAACCTGTTAAAGAAGCAATTATATGTACTCCCGCTGTAGAAGAAAAAAAGATTTATATTGGATGTGAAGATGGAAAGATTTTTGCTATAGATAACGATAAAGGTGGTGTATGCTGGTATTATGATGCAGAGGTAGAGATTGGTGGATCTATACTCTCTCATGACGGAAAGGTTTATGTGCCGTTAAAACAGGGACGTATTATTGTTCTTAATTCGGCAAAAAATGGTTCTATGGTCTGGTGTTTTCCCCACAGAAAATCTGAACCGATAAGAGAGATAGTATCATCACCATCTTTATGTAATAATATATTAATATTTGCTTCAACAAATAAAACAGTTTATGCATTACAGGCCACTGATGCAAAGCTTTTATGGAAACACCAGATGAAATCACCTGTAATTGCCTCATGTGCTATAAATAAGGGAAGTGTGTATTTAATTGACAGAGGTGGTAACATGGCTGCACTGGATCTTAAAACAGGTCATGACCGATGGGCCGGTGTAGTAGAACTTCCGGGTCCCTTTACTGCCTCTCCTGCTGTTAAAGATGACATGGTAGTAATTGCCAGCCAGAGAGGAACGGTATATGCTTTAAATCCTAATACAGGCGGGATTAAATGGGAAACATCCTTTAATTCCAATACCATCTTTGAAGCTATAAACAGTTCTCCTGTCCTGACAAGAGATAAGGTGATTGTCGGAACTGACGGAGGTTCCCTTTATATACTTGAACAATCTGATGGAAGGAGTATATGGCAGTTTCGAAGTGATAGCTGGATATGGGCATCACCGGCAGTATCTCATGGTTATGTTTATATAACCTCCAATGATGGTCATATTTATAGTTTCTCTTCTAAGAAACCTGAAAATAATCGGAGTTTGATAAAATCATAAAAATTTGGAGATGTATTATGAAAAAAATATTATTATATACTTTTAGTTTTTTTGTATTATATCTAAATTTTCTTTTACCCTGTTTTTCACAGTTAGACTTTGGAAAAGAGCCACTCGATGTGGTTATAGCAGTAGATGTTTCTAAAAGCGTAGACAATTTATCTACTGTAAAAAAAGCACTTACGGCATGGATGAAAAAGGTTTTAAAGCCGGGAGATAGAGTATGTATTATACAATTTGCCAATAAACCTGAAAAGTCTCCATCTTTTACTATAACAGATAATAATATGGCAGAAATAGTTAAATATTTACCATCATCTCCTGCAAAAGATGGAGATTATACGGATCTTGCCTCGGCTACTATGGAAAGCCTGCTTCACCTTACAAATTATTATTATGATATCCCTTTGGGAACCACTGCTCATAGAAAACAATATCTTCTTATGGTAAGTGATTTCCTCCCTGATCCTCCATTCAATAGTCCCTATTATGATCAGAAGGGAAAACCTTATCTCAGATATAAGAAAGCTATGAATATATGTCTTCAGGGTTATAATCCATATCAGCTTTTAAGTGTCAAATTAAAAGCTTTTACCCTGAAAGCACCTCTGGATTCTCTTGAACCTGAGCCGGGAAGTGATATAGACGAGTGGTGGCTAAAATTTTTGCAATCTATTATGCATCCTGACCCTGTTAAGGTTCCTGATAAAGATAAAGAAGAGTTAAAAAAATTTCTGGAAGATATGAAATCCAATTATAAAAAAGATAGTGCTACTCTTAAATTAACAATTATTCCGGTAGATGAACATCCTGACTGGGGAGAAGTACCACTGAAAGGAATTACTTTTAAAAAAGACTTTCTTCTTACCGGTAATCATAAATATATAGTCCTTAAAAACATATCCATAAAGGTTATGATAGAAAATTTATCAGGAGAATCTTCCGGCCCTATTTCGCTGAAAAATTTAGATATAAAATTTCAGGATAAATCTATTAAAGGTCTTAAGGTTAATGATAATATTCTAACTATTAGTGAAATACTTTATGGGAAAAGATCGGAGATTCCTATTACAGTAGAAATTACCATACCAGGTATGGGAGGCTTCAGCACTAATTCCAGAGAGAAATTCCAGGGAGATTTAGCTTTTGAATTACATGGCGATACATACCCTGTAGAAAAATATAATGTAAGATTTATTTCTGAACTGGGGTTAAAAGAAAAAGATCTTAAGACCTTTTTCCCTGTAAAAAAACTGGAAGACAAAAAAAAGTTTAATTTTTCTTTAACCTTTGAAAGATCTCTCTTTTTACTTTATCTCTTTATCCTGTTAGCAATTATAATTATTATAGTATTTTTAGTAATTATACTTTTTGTTATCTCTAAAGCCGGCAGGCCTGTAAGTGTTTCCCTCAAATTAGAAGGTATTCCTCCTGTAGTTCATAATTATGAACTCAAAAGAACAGGATCTATAGAAATACTGGGAGGGACTTTTACCACTCCGGATCAATTCGAATTACCTGATGTAGAAGGGCTTGCGGCTACAATACAGAGACAGGGGAATAAATATTTCCTCATACCTGATAAAGGATCTATAATAAATGAAACAGGAGAAGCCATTAGTGTTCAGAAAGAGATAAAATTTGGAGATCATTTTACTCTGAGAATGGAACGGGTAAAAGGAGGAACAACAGATTTCTCATTTGAATTTCAGAGAGCCGGTATATCAGATGTATTGTCTGAGGAATTAGGAAGCATATTAGAAGAAGACAGTCATATTGTGGGGCAGATAGATACAGGAGATTTGTTGTAACTTAATACTAGCGAGTATTGTATGGTTAAAGAAGATTTTATTTAAAGAAAGTTTAGAAATAAATTTATGAGAAAATATTTAGTTCTTCATACTTTTTTATTTGCCTTATATCCTATATTAGCTCTTTACTCTTCTAATATATATGATACTAACCCGGTTGATATAATAAGACCATTAATAATTACCGTCTTATGTGCTATTTTTTTATTTTTCTTACTTTTTGCTATTATTATTAAAGATATTAAAAAATCAGGTTTGATTGTATCTTTTTTCTTCTTACTATTTTTTTCTCTTAACTATTTATATGATTTTATATTTTCTCTAGGTATTAATTTACGAGAGCCCAGATATTTATTAATTATATCTTCTCTTATTTTTATAATTCTTTGTTACTTTATTATAAAGACGAAAAAAAATTTAGAGAATATTAATAAAATAACCGATATT
>Ga0302241_1002780_pt1 | contig 10079 bp, 8 predicted proteins | sample AAG_UR_Arg_MG_FD_193532 | JGI IMG/M metagenome (GOLD analysis project Ga0302241, IMG submission 193532) | Enriched activated sludge microbial communities from anaerobic digester in WTTP, New Holstein, Wisconsin, United States - AAG_UR_Arg | ecosystem: Engineered > Bioreactor > Anaerobic >...
GTCTGCTGCAACTGCCTGCCGCGCCGGCACGCGCGGCGCCAGCGGACCACCTCGGACAGCAGGCGGCAGGCCAGTTGCAGTTCGCGCGGCGTGAAATCCGCCGGTAGGGAAACGTCGCCCGCTGGAGCTTCGCCGATGGACACCACGCCCACGTCGTCCCTTGGCCACACCTGGCTAGGCAACGGGCTTGCCGGTGCATCGCCGATCTCGCAATCCGTGACGATCACGTCCGGCGGCCAATCAGCAGGCAGATCGCGTACGTTCTTCCAGACCTGCATGTCGCTGTCGACCAGGAGTTGACACCACTGGCCGGCTCGCGCGGCATTGTCACTCAGCACCAGGATTGGGATGGGGCGACTCATGGCAAGGGCTATTATAGGATGCGCAACCGAGTTTTCGGCAGGAGAGAAGCCCGGCTTTTCGGAAAAAGCCGGGCTTCGGGCCGTCGCGACCGCTGGCGGACACAGGGTTGCTTGTCACGTCTCGGCCGATTGCTATACTCCAAGCAACAGGCCCCAATTTTCATGGGAGGGAAAGAGCTGTGACTGCCACGACCGCTGCCACGGAGTTTGGACCGTTGCCCCGTTTTCCCGAGAATTGGCGCCGTCGCCACCTCTTGGGCTTGGAGGATCTTTCGGCGGATGAGATTCTCACCATCCTGGACACGGCGGCGGCCTTCAAAGCGGCCACCGGGGGCTTCCGGCGGAAGTTGCCGGAGTTGCAGGGGAAGACCAGTGCCAACTTGTTTTTCGAGAATTCCACTCGCACCCGCAACAGCTTCTCGCTGGCCGCGCGCCGACTGGGCGCGGACACTGTCGAATTCGTGGCCTCCGGCAGCAGCTTGTCCAAGGGCGAGACCTTCATCGACACGGCCAAGAACATTGAGTCCATGAACGTCGACGTGATGGTCGTGCGGCATCACACGCCGGGGGCTCCGCACCTGCTGTCGCAGAACGTGCGTTGCGGCGTGATCAACGCGGGCGACGGGCCGCACGAACATCCGACCCAGGGCTTGTTGGACATCATGACGATCCGCGAGCACGGCCGGCGGTTCGCGGGGCTGACGGTCGCCATGGTGGGGGACATCGCGTACAGCCGCACTGCCCGGTCGAACATCTGGGGCTTGAAGAAACTGGGCGCCCACGTCATCGTCTGCGGTCCTTCGACGCTCGTGTCGCGCCGCTGGGAGGAATTCGGCGTTGAAGTGGCGTACAGCCTGGACGAGATCCTGCCGCGGTGCGATGTATTGAACCTGTTGCGGATCCAGTTCGAGCGCCAGCACACGCGGCCCTTCCCGTCGGTTCGCGAATATGCGTTGCTGTTTGCGATGAACCGCGATCGCATGGCTCGGGCCAAGCCCGATATTTTGATCATGGCTCCCGGACCGATCAATCGCGGCGTGGAAATTACCCCCGACGTCGCGGACGGGCCGCAGTCCGTCATCTTGGACCAGGTGAACAACGGTGTCGCGGTCCGCATGGCCGTGTTGTGGCTGGTGGTCGGAGCGGCGGCGCGAGCGTAGGCACCCGATCCGGCGTTCTTAACGGAAAAGAAGCCCGGCTTCTTTCACAAGCCCGGCTTCCGCACAGGCGAAGCACTCCAGAATTCCTGAGCGTGTGCCCGAATGGCCGGCTTTCTCGATTATCTCCGCTTGCTGCGATTTGCCAATGTGTTCACCGCGTTGGCCGATGTGATGATGGGCTACGTCCTTGTCCAACGTCAAATTTCGCCCCTGCCGCCGCTGGCCGGCCTGCTGGCCGCCTCGGCGCTGCTGTACTGTGCGGGCATGGTCTTCAACGACGTGTTCGACGTCGAGATCGACCGGCGGGAAAGGCCCGACCGGCCGTTGCCGTCGGGCCGGATCTCGTTGCCGGCCGCGCGGGGCTTGGGGGTCACCCTGATGCTGGCAGGGTTGGCCGCTGGCTGGGGAACGGCAGTAGCCGCCCAGGTGCCTGTCTGGCGAAGCGGCACGTTGGCTACACTGCTCGCCGCGTGCATTCTGGCCTACGATGGCGGGATGAAGGCGACTCGGCTCGGTCCGCTGGCGATGGGCCTCTGTCGCTTCTTGAACGTGCTGCTGGGGGCGAGCAGCGGGGCGGTGGACGCGAGGGGCGGCGATTTTCTGGGCTATCAACCCTATGTCTTGGTGGCCGCCGCCGGGCTTGGCGTCTACGTCGCGGGCGTGACCTGGTTCGCTCGCCGGGAGGTCGAGCCGCGCGTCGGCTGGCATTTGGCAGGAGCGTTGCTGGTCATGCTGGGCGGCATCGGGCTGCTGGGCTTGCTGTACCAGCGTCTTCCCCCCGGTTTTCGTCCAGCCTTGCCGGAACGCTGGTGGTGGCTGATGCTGGCCCTGCTGGCGTTTCCCATCGCGCGGCGTTGTGTGACGGCCGTTGCGGACCCCACGCCGGAACGAGTACAATTGGCGGTCAAACACTGCCTGTTGTCGATCATTGTCCTGGATGCCGCCGTGACATTGGTGGCAGGCAGCGGGTATGATGCGGTAATGGTGCTGAGCCTGCTGTTGCCTGCCGTGCTGCTGGGCCGCTGGGTGTACTCGACTTGAATGGGCACGTCTTATGGCTGCCGAGAACGATCGCCCCTTGCTGCGGATGTTCAATGTTCCCAACTTGCTGACGATGGCACGGCTGGTGCTGTCGGTGGTGGTGTTCGTGCTCGTGCCTTGCGGTTGGTACTTCTGGGCGCTGTGGGTGTTCATCGTGGCCGCGTCGACCGACTGGGTCGATGGCTACTGGGCCCGGAGGTTCAATCAGGTCACGCAGTTGGGGCGGATTTTCGATCCGTTTGTCGACAAGATCATCGTCTGCGGCCTGTTCATCTTCCTGGCGGCCGAGAAAGGTTCGGGGATTACCGCCTGGATGGCCGTGGTGGTGGTTGGACGGGAACTGCTGGTCACGGCGCTGCGCGGCTTCATTGAACAAAGCGGCGGCGATTTCTCGGCCAAGATGTCGGGGAAACTGAAGATGGTCTTTCAGTGCGTGGCCGGCGGGTTCAGCTTGGGAGCCTTGATGTACGCGGACGAGCAGGCGCCACTTTGGCTGCAAATGATCCTGCCGGAAGCTTGGCTGTTGGCCATCCTGCCCGTACTCGTCTGGGCGGCCGTGTTGTCGACGATCTACTCCGGTCTGCAGTACGTCATTGCCACGATGAAATACATCCTCGCGCGGACGGGCACTTGACGCGGCCCGCGGCTGCAACCTCAGTAGAACGGATTTCTATCCGTTCGGAACGGAATGAATTCCATTCCACGAAGGGATCAGCTTTAGCGCAGCCGGACCGCCGGCGTCGCGCGATAGTCGATCACCGCATGGCGCCCGTTCTGGCCGATGGAAAGCCGGGCTGCCTCCGTCACCAGTTCGTTGATGTAGCTGTTGGCCGGCGTGGCAAGAATGCCACGGCGATCGATTTCGTCCAACGCCTGTCGGCGTCTGGGCAGAACCTCCGCACCGCTTGCCCCTTCGCCCGCGGCGTTCACGTGCAAGGCCGCTCGCACGTTGGCGGCGATCGAATCGTAGCCGTAGCCGACCGGCTGCAGACCTTCGCCTTCCCAGGGAACCAGCCGGAAATAGTCGGGGCTGACATAACGAAACACCGCGCCCGATTGGCGATCGACGTACCCGTGGCTGACGCCGCGGAATTGGTCGTCGTGCCGGATGATGCCGCCGCAGTTGTCACCGTCACAGAACATGCACAAGCCCTGGTCGTTCGTCCCCGCACCCTCGTCCGGATACCCCAGGCCGTTCAGCAGGCTGAGCACGGCCCCGTTCTCCCAGACGACCTGGCCCAACGACCACAGGTAGCCCAAGTTGCCGTTGGGGAACCGGCCCTCGACCCCGCGGACCGAGACCTCGACCGGCCGCAGGCCGGTGATGAACCAGACAAGGTCCACGTAGTGGCAGCCGGTGTAGGTGAACGGATCGCTGTTCTCCTTGGTGAACCAGTTCTGGAAGTTCGAGTGCCGGTAATAGTACGGCTCGACCAACTTGGCCTCGCCGCAGCGGAACTCGCCAAACCGGCCGTTGCGATACAGGCCGCGAGCGTCCAACGCGCGGCGGTCGAACCGTTTGTGGTATTCCACGCCGACGAACAGGCCCTTGTCCCGCGCCGCGTGTTCGATTCGGACGGCTTGGGCGTACTTGAGGACCAGCGGTTTGACGGACAACACGTGCTGGTCGTGCTCCAAGGCCGCGCGGATCACCGGCTCGTGGAAGTGGTCCGGCACGGCCACCACCACCATGTTCCGCGGCGGCAGCGAGGCCAGCACTTCGCGGTACAGGTCCGGGAACACGCGCTCCGGAAGTTCCTCCAGCGCGGGCGACGGCTGGAACGATTGGCCCGGAAAGGCCTCGGCAAGCCGAGGCGACTCGGCCAGCGCCCGCAAGGGAGCCGAATTCAGGGCGCAGACGCGGATCGAGCCGACGCGGCCCAGCCGCTGCAGGTGGTACAGCGACGGCAGGATCTGATCGTGCGTAATCATGCCGCCACCGACGACGGCGACTTCCAGCTTACCTTGCACAGCAGCGTTCATGACAGCGCCTCCCGGAGCACGTCTTCGATCACCACAAGGCTCTCGCGCAGCGGCTCTTCCTGGATCACCAGCGGCGGCGAAATCTTGACCGATGCGCCGGCGTAGCCCACCGGCGAGAACATCAGCAGGCCTTTTTCAACCGCGCGGCGCACGATGTCAAAAGCCAAGTCGGGATCGGGATCGATGCTGCCCGGCTTGACCATGTGCAGCGACGCGACGAGCCCCTTGCCGTGGACGGCTCCGATGCGATGGGAGAACCGCCCGCCGATGCGGCGCAGTTCCGGCTGCAGAATATCGCCCATCCGTCGCGTGTGCTCGACCAGATTCTCTTCCAGGGTCACGCGCACGCTGGCCATGGCGGCGGCGGCGCAGACCGGGTTGCCCGTGTGCGTCGAGGTCATCGAGCCGGGCGGGTACAGGTCCATGATTTCCGGCCGGCCGATCACGGCCGAGATCGGCATGCCGCTGGAAATCCCCTTGCCGCAGCAGATCACGTCCGGCACCACTCCGTAATGCTCGAATCCCCAGAACGTTCCCGCGCGGCCAAACCCGGCCTGGACCTCGTCCATGATCAGCAGCACCTGGTGCTCGTCGCACCAGCGGCGAAGTTGCTGGACGTATTCGGGCGGGGCGAAGCTGGCATTGCCGCCCTGGTACGTCTCGGTCATCACGCCCGCAATTTGGTCCGGGGTGCGGCCCTGGGCGTCCAACGCCGTGAGGAACCCCTCGAAACTCGTATCGGGACAGCGGAAGCCGTCGGGGAACGGCACTTGGACCATGTCCTTGTCCATGTTCACGATCCACTGCTTCAGCGCCGGAATGCCGCCCGCCATCTGCGCGCCCATGGTCCGGCCGTGAAAGGCGTTGTGGAACGTGACGAAGGTGATTTTGCGGTCGCCGCCCACCTTGCGCCCGTAAGTCCGCGCCAGCTTGATCGCACACTCGCAAGCCTCGGCGCCGGTCGTCAGCAGAAAGACCTTGCCGAGACTCTGCGGCGCGACCGACGCCAGCAGTTCGGCCAGGTCCGCCCGAATCGCGGAGGGGAAGCAGTAGTTGTGAACCAGTCCGTGTTGGACCTGGTCGAGGATCGCCTGGCGGATTTTGGGGTGGTTGTGTCCCGCATTGGCCACCAGCACTCCGGAGGACCAATCGAGCCACATATTTCCCCAGCGGTCGTAGACCTGGATGCCGTCTGCACGGTCCCAGATCACCAGCGGTTGGCCGCTCATCGACAGCGGCTCGTACTGGCGCAGCTTCTGCAGGACGGGGATTGACTCCGGCACGGGGAACTCCGTGACGATTCGGCGGTACTTGGTCTGCACCAGGGGGACTCTGCGGGGCGTGAGATCGTAGCTTGGCATAACTTCAAGCCCTCCAACAAAAAAACTCCGCACGCGGCCGCCCCGGTATTTCGGGGATCGGTCTGTCCGGAGTGCTCTTGTTCTGCTGACAGTGCCGCTGCGGATGCCAGCGAGCGACCAAATTGTCGGCCTGGGCGTCAAGCTCCCAGGCGCTCTCTTTTGGGGCGGATTTTAGACCACTCATGGCCCCGTTGGCAACTCCACCTTGCGGACAATATCGCAAGGCCGTTTGGGGGTAATTCTTGCCCCGTCGTCGCTTTCGATTTCGAGAAAGAACGTCATGTCGTCGATGCGTTTCATCATAAAGCTCGTCACGACGCCCTGTTGGACGCCCTCCTCCGTCCGGACCTCGACCCGGTCGCCGATTTGGTAGGGGCATTTGAGCACGTTGACCGCCCACCAGACGATGTTCTCCAGGCCCTTGAGTAACGGATCGAGTTCTTTCATGGTAACCTCCAACGGTCCAAAAAAACGCAAAACGGCGGAGCATCCCGAGACGCTCCGCCGTTTGCCTTCCCAATCGCTCCCAAACTCGAAGATGTATCGAAGTGTCAAGGGAAGAGGTAAACGAGTCCCACCGCAGCGGCGCCCTGCATCAAGGCGCCTCGCAGGCTGATCGGCACCGGCGGCACCAACCACGGGGCACAGTTGCCGGGCCGGTAGTAGCCCAGGGCGTACTGGCACTCGTGCGGGGGATTGATCCCCATCTTGTACGGCAGGAAGGCGATGTTCAGGAAGAAGTGCGCTCCCGAATGGACGGGGCCCAGCACCGGACCCATCGTATGCCCGTAGCGTTCCAAGGCGACTTCTTCAAAGTACAGCGGCTTGTGGCACAGAGCCGACGCCTTCCAGGTGAGCGTGACCGGCTCCCAGAAGCGCGGGTCGAACGGATCGTCCCCTAGCGAACATTCCGTGGGCACGCCCCACCAAGCGGACAGGAAGCACGTGTCGTCCTCGCTGAGACTCCCCAACGGCACCGTGACGACATTCCCGTCCGCGGCGGTGACTTGAATCTTGCGGTTGCTAATGGCGGTCAGTCGTCCCGTCGCGACGATCTGCCCGGCCCGGTCACGCCAATCCCGAGCCGGCATTTGCCGCAACTGGTCTTCGCGAGCTTGCTGTTCCTCTTCCACGGTGGCTGCATCCGGCTTGAAAGGCGCGGTAATGTCCAACGAAATTTTCGTGATCGCGTTGTCGCGCAAGGCTTGCCGAGCCGTCTGGCACTTCCGATCTTCTTCACAGCAGTTGCGGCCGTTGTACACGCGCTGGCAGCTGGTGTCGGTCTCCTTTTTTTCGGGTTCCGGCAGTTGGTACGGCGCGGCGATGGACGGTCCCGGAGGCGTTCGGGGCGCAGCCCCCTTCTTTGCGGCGCCGGACTCGACCGGCTGCACCGGCTTGACCGGCTCCGCCGGCAGCCGAAAATCCGGAAGCTCCGGCTCGGAAGAAGGCCAGGAAGGCAACTGCAGGTCGGGCGACGGTTTCTGAGCCGCAAATGGGCGAGCGGGCAACAGCCTTGATTTGTTGCGCGGCAGGATGGACGATTTCTGTTGCGGCGACTCCGATTTCTGAGTCCATGGTGCCAACGGGGCCGGCGCGGGATCGTCCGCGGCTGCCGTCTGGATCACGCTCGCCCCCTCCTCGCCGGTCACGGCGACGCCGGGCGGCAGCAACCTGATCGGCGCAGCGGACTTGGGGGACTGGTCGCCGAACGGATCTCGGAATGGCGCCGGAGCGTCTTCGTGCGCGGCGGGCTGGATCACGGCCCAGTTTTTCCGGCCACGGTCTTGCCAATTGTCGCTTGCTTGCCGGACCGTAAAGCCAGTCGAGCCTGGGCCTTTCTCCGACTGCCGGCTCTTCCAGCGTAGCACGGCGGCTGACGGGAGTGTGTCGCCTTGGCGGTTGCTCGGCGTTTCAGCAGACGTGCTGAACCGCAGCGTGCCTGCGGACCCCGGAGGCGAATTCAGGTCGGGCGCGTTGAGGTCAATCGGGCGAGCGTCGTTGGAGATGGGCAACTCCCGGGGGGCACCGTCGTCGCCACAGACCAGCGACGAGCAACTGAACACCGCGGCGGCAATCATGCTCCACACCGCGACTCCGCAGATCGCCGCGTCACGACACCGGCGAACCACCCTGCGGACGCATTCAGCCGCCTTCGGACCCCGATGTGGACTCGACACTGTAGTTGGGCGCTTCCTGCGTGATAGCAATGTCATGGGGATGACTCTCCCGAACCGAAGCTGGAGTGACCTGAAGGAATCGCGTCTCCGTCCGCAAAGCCTCAATCGTCCGCGTGCCGCAATAGCCCATGCCGGCTCTCAGACCGCCGACCAATTGATAGACAAAATCGCTCAGTGGTCCCTTGAACGGTACCCGCCCCTCGACGCCTTCCGGAACCAACTTGCCCGTGCCAGTGGTTCCCGCCTGGCGATACCGTTCGCTGGACCCCTTGACCATCGCCCCCAAGGAACCCATCCCCCGATAACTCTTGAACGTGCGCCCCTGAAAAAGGATCGTCTTGCCGGGGCTCTCGGCCAGTCCGGCAAACAAACCGCCGATCATGACCGCATGTGCGCCGGCAGCAATCGCCTTGGTCATGTCCCCCGAATAGCGAATTCCTCCGTCGGCGATGACCGGAATCCCAGCCTTCTGGGCAGCCTGGGACGCTTGGTAAATCGCCGTAATTTGCGGGACTCCTACGCCAGAAACCACGCGAGTTGTACAAATCGAGCCGGGTCCAATTCCGACTTTGACAGCATCCGCACCAGCGCGAATCAGGTCGCCACAACCCTCCTTGGTGGCCACGTTTCCTGCCACCACGTCGATGTCCCACCGTCGTTTGATCTCCTTGACCGTTTCGATCACGTTGGCCGAATGGCCGTGAGCGCTATCGAGGATCAGAACGTCAACGTCTTTTGCGATAAGGCTTTGCGCTCGATCAAAATCAAAGACTCCGACAGCGGCACCCACCCGCAAACGCCCCTGCTTGTCCTTGCAAGCATCCGGGAACCGCTTCATCATGTCGATGTCCCTGATCGTGATCAGTCCCGTTAGATAATATCTTTCGTCAACCAGCAAAAGTTTCTCCACTCTTTTAGCCGTTAAAATCTTCTCAGCTTCTTCAAGCGATACTTCCCCCGTAGCCGTTACAAGTTGATCCTTGGTCATCACCTCGGAAATAGGGATGTCCGTCTGTTCCAAGAAACGCAAGTCTCGGCGGGTGAGGATGCCCGCTAGCCGCCCGTCCGGATAGATAATGGGAATTCCGGAAACGTTGTGCTGGTCCATCAGCACTCGTGCTTGCGCCACCGGAGCGTCTGGAGGCAGCGTGACAGGGTCGTAGATGATCCCGTTGGCGCTGCGTTTGACCCGGTTGACTTCCTCCGTCTGGGCCTCGATGGGCATATTCTTGTGAATCACCCCGATTCCGCCCACTTTGGCCAGCGCAATCGCCAAATCGCTTTCGGTCACAGTGTCCATCGGAGAACTGAGCAGCGGGATGTTCAACGAGATGCGGTTGGTCAATTTCGAGCGTACATCCACTTCCGAGGGGACCACGTCGCTGAAACGCGGTTCGAGCAAGACATCATCAAACGTGATCGCAGTGTAGCTGAGCTTCTCTTGCATGGCATCGTGCTGTGGTTAGAGGCTGGAAATGGCAAGGTCCCGAAGGGATTCACCGGACGAAATGCGAATTATTGCGCCATCCAGGCGGATTGGCAACTTGCCAAACCGCGGTTCGCGCGGCAATGACTCGGCAAAAAGAACGCAAAACGCCTAAAATTTCCACGTTTTCCAATGCGCGTATCCTGCTTTGATTGACAATTCGTTACAACCTAGTTTAATAGTGCTATTGATGCCCGCACCGTAGGGCATCACGAGCGCGGTTCCAGGCGAATCGCGCTCGAACTACCTCAAGCATCCTGTATTTACCGTCTCTGATTGAAGGAGGAAGACCCCATGCGTCGCTGCCTGCTCGTCCTGACAGCTATTGGAATGTTGTTTTTCTCAGCCGGCTTTGCGATGGCGGGATCGCCCTGCGGCGGCTGTGGTGATGTGACCTACGTGGAGAAAACCTGTTACGTGCCGGAGTGGGTCACCGAGACGCGGATGGTGACGGTCTGCGAGTACGCCCAGGAGCAACGGGAAGTCAAGCAGATGGTACACAAATGCGT
>Ga0302241_1002783_pt1 | contig 10073 bp, 10 predicted proteins | sample AAG_UR_Arg_MG_FD_193532 | JGI IMG/M metagenome (GOLD analysis project Ga0302241, IMG submission 193532) | Enriched activated sludge microbial communities from anaerobic digester in WTTP, New Holstein, Wisconsin, United States - AAG_UR_Arg | ecosystem: Engineered > Bioreactor > Anaerobic >...
GAGCATAAATGTTCAAATATGGAATCAGCTACTATATAATGGAAGATGAAGCAAGAAAACCTCAGTCGGGAGTGGATGTCCGTTTACTCAGACCCGGAGCCGACTGGCAGAGTGGAATCCGACTCATCGAAACCACTCCCAACTCGGGATACTATGAGATCAGCATCGAAGCTGAAGCCGACTGCGGCTTCTATGAGCTCTGGGACGATCACGGTAATCCCCAAGGCCAGTTCAGCGGCAAGACCTGCACTATTGGGAAGCTTGATGCCCGAGGTCTGCAGACCAACTGCATCTATGGTAATCACATCCTGGATGGAGTGGTTACGGGTAGCAAGATCGCCAATGCAGCTATCGGCACCGAGCACCTGCAGAATGGACTATTATCACTCTCTAAACTCCAATACGAGCTTCAGGATCAGAATAAGGGAGTAGGAGACAACAGCCATTCCAGCCCGGCAAAGCTGAGCGAAGATAAGGTGATCACCCACGTTCTGGATAAAGAATATCCGGAGCTGCCGCACATCATCCTGACTAACCAGTGTGATGCCTTTCTTTATATAGCCAATGTCAAGATTGAAAAAAACCTCGTAACAGTTCTGATTGGGATCAGCCAAGTATATACTGCTACCGATCCTTTCTATAAGCTCCTTGCCCTCGCTAAATGATGCCCAAGAGAGAAACCCGGCAGAACCGGGTTAATGAGTGGGCTGGGTACTAATAATTGATCCCCTTCGCGGTTACCCGACTGATAAATTTTTAGTTGCGACTTTGCTCTCCTCGCAAAAGTGTTCAAGTCCTTCCCACTCAATTTGATAAGAAAGATTGATGTTTTAATAAACAATCAGATTGAATGTGATCAAACCATAATCGCAAGCCAGACAATGATATGCAAAATCCATTTGAAATAATCGTGATATTTTCACCTGATTCAGCATCGTTTTATCAATTTGCAATTCAAAATTCATAACTTGTTCCGCCGATAACGATTAAGAAATCCATTTGAAAAAATCGTGATATTTTCACCTGATTTAGCTTCGTTTTATCAATTTGCAATCCAAAATTCATAACTTGTTCCACCGATAACGATTAAGAAATCCATTTGAAAAAGTCGTGAAATTAATTTTGAAAAAATCGTGATATCGTTTTGAAAAAATCGTGATATCGCAGACCACCAAAAACGCCGATTTGAAAAAAATTTGATACAATTTGAAAAAATAAGTGAGAACGCATACTCTGTCAAAAGCGGGCGAGGCAGATATTACTTGACAAGAGGTCATTGCGGGGTTATATTGAATAAAAACCTACTGGAGGTAGTTACATGAGAAAAATAGTTCTTATTCTTCTGGCAGTATTCGCGGTTGGAGCGCTGAGCGCTTTCAACCAGGGAACCATCAATCCCGGTGGCTATGTGGCCATCTCCTCAGAAAAAAGCGATTCAGATGACGATGCCACGACAAGCATCGTAGTTGCCCCCCAAATCGGCTATTTCGTGATCGACAACCTGGCTGTGGATTTATTGCTGAACGTTGGCACGGCTTCACAATCGAGTGATGGTTACGATTACAGCGCCACCAGCCTGGGCATCGGCCTTGGCGCCAGGTATTTCTTCCTTAACTTCTACGGCGGTCTGGGTTTCAATTATGAATCCTTTAGCACTAAAGAAGAAGTGAGTAAAGTCGAAGAAAAGTATAGCGCTTCCGCCATGTATATCACACCCAAAATCGGCTATGTGCTGCCTCTGGCAAGTAATGTGTATGCCGATTTTGGCCTGAACTACAGAATGGGCATTGGCAAAGCCAAAGGCTCTCTTGAAGTAGCAAACGTTGAAACCGAATGGGATTCTGACAACGAGTACAGCAAACTGCAATTGATGGCTGGTTTGCAGATCTTCTTCCCCAAAAAGTAAACCAATAGTGATTTATCAATAAGCCCGGACATCGCTCCGGGCTTTTGCTTTGGCACTTTAAAGCGGAGCGGATACATCCGCGCCCGGGGGTCGGCGTGTTCCGCCCCGGTTTGCCCTCGCGCGCGCGAGGCAGCCAAACCGGTGTCTTCCTTAGGTCATCCTTATAATTTATAAGGATGACCTAAGGATGATGGCACCAAACGCTGTAGCAGCAAGGGAGGGCGCTATGAAGGAATATCGGAAAGGTAAGCGTGTTATTCTGTCTGGAGCAAGTATGGTGGGAAGCGGTTAAGCCTGAATCAGAGCGGGAAAGACAGTATTTACCTCCAGCTCCGGGATGCCCTGATTTCCGGATAAGTAACAAGAAAAGGGTGCCTCGTCAAAGGCACCCTTCAAGTTGGCCAGTTAGAAACGATAGCCCAGCAGCAGTTTCATGTTGCTGTAAAAGGTTTCGTCCGAATGCTTATCATCGAACACAGGGGTTATGCTGTTATCGAGCCTCATCTCAAACAGTAAATCGTTGTAGCTGATGCCGACATTGACCTGATACCCAATCAGGAACTTTGATAACTCGTCTTCATCATATTCGCCGTCATCGTCGGGCAACACTTTGTCATCCAAATACCAATGGGAATAAACGGGCATACCCAGGGATGGTCCGGCTCCCACATAAGGTATGATTTTGCTTTTTGGGAGTGGAATGTTGAAAATGATTGATACCGGAAGCTGGGCTACAAACATGCTTTGAGTATAGGTATAGACATCTTTTAATTGGGTTTTCGATCCGTTCATGCTCAAAGCGAGCTCCCCACGGAGGTCAAATACCTTGGAAAGCGGCACTGTTCCGATGATGCCCACATGGGCTCCCATCTTGTTATTCACGTCGAAACCAGAGTCTTCGATGTCTTCAATGTCTTTCCCGCTGAAATTGGCAAGATTCAGGCCGCCAATCAGCGCACCCTTTGACTGGGCTTGAAGCCCGGCGAACAGGAATAGTGCGAACACTATCAAGAGGCTAACTTTAGTCTTCATTCTTGTCTCCTTTTCTGTATGTAATCTTGAGATTAACAGGATTTGTGTAGCCAATAATTGCGTTTCGACAAACTGTCAATAACAATTTGAGCTTTTGGCGTGATGGCTCAGTGGCCGAGCTTCAGGCTCAATCCCCCGTAAAAAGCGATACCCGGCTGTGGCACATAGGCATACACCTCATACTGTTTGTCCAGGACGTTGCGCACGCTGAAGTGGGGGCTGAGGCGGAAATTCTGCCAGTCGAATGACCAGGTGACGCCCATATCAAGCAGGTCATAGGAATTCAGGGGGGTGGCGAGGTTGTCCGGGGTGAGCCACTGCTTTCCCGTGAAGCTGTATTTGCTCCAGAAGCCGAGGTTTTTCCAGTTCAGATCGAGGTTCAGGGCATAGCTCAGTTCCGGGGTGTACATCAGCTTGGGGGCGCGGGAAGCGGGCAGGGTGCTGAGGTCGAGTGCTTTGGTGCGCAGTGCGGAAGCGCTCAGTGCCAGCCACTTCGCCACTTGCAGGCTGGATTCCAGTTCAAGGTTGCGGATGCTGGCGCGGCCGATATTGAAGGGTTTCCAGACGTTGCCGTTCATCTGGATTTGCCGCCATTGGATGAGGTTTTTGATGTCGTTCTGATGCCAGGCGGCTTTCAGGCTGAGGGGGCCATAGCGGTTTTGCAGCCAGAGCTGCCAGCCTTTGGAGAGTTCGCTTTTGAGCGCCGGGTTGCCCAAGGCTTGCGAATCGCCCTTCCAGTAAAGGTCATAGGGCGAGGGCAGGGAGAAAGAGGTGCCCAAAGTGCCGCCCAGCGTGCTTTCCACCATTCCGAAGCGCTTGAGGTCGGCCTCCAGCCTCCAGGAGAGGCGGTCTTCCTTTCCCGCATGGTCATAGCGCAAAGCGGCGGCCTGGGACAGGAAGAAGGTTCCGGCATCCAGATTGGAGCCCGCTCTCAGGCTGAGGTTGGAGAAGCGGGAGCGGTGCTTCAGATCCTGGCTCTGGAGCAGCAGGTTGAGGTTCTGATAGCTGTTGCGTCCGGTTTCCGCGGCCAGCGAGCCGGAAAGACGCCAGAATGGTTTGAGTTCCTTTTCCATTGAGGCTGTGGCGCGCAGGCCTCTGCTGTCCATCTTTTGGCGGTATCGGTTGAGGAAGAATGGGATGGGAGCCCGGGTGTTGTCATAGACGGAGCTGTTCAGGTTCAGCCAGGCGATGCCCTGCAGGCTGACCGGCCCGGCCTTGGTCTCGAGGCTGGCGCGGTTCTGGCTGGAGTAGCCATCCAGCCAGGCATAGCGGTAGATTTCCAGAAAGTTCACCGTGCCGGGCAGTTCGCGGTGGAAGTCCTCATAGCTTGTCTGCAGCGCCAGCAGCGTCCCGCGGGTCTGCCAACTTGCCGCGGCGGATATGGAACTCTGGCGTTTGGCGTTGTTTTCGCGTTTGGCGGTGCTGTCCGCCGCCCACCAGTTGCGCAGGTCATAGGTGAAATCGTTGCGGGCGGTGAATTCGCTCAGGTTGAGCCGCAGGTGCCAGTCTCCGTGGGAGCTCAGGAAGCCAAAAGAGCTTTTGGCGTAGCCGAAGGAACCCAGTTCCACTCCGACGCTGCCCTCATCCTCGCTGGTCTGGCTGCCTTGTTTGCTGCGGATGCGCACGATGCCGCCGATGGCCGATCCTCCGCCATAGGCGGAAGCGTTGTTCTTTATCACCTCCACCGACTCTATCGACGCGGGATCAAGCAGGGAAAGGTCGTAGGCCTCGCCGTGGGGGTTGAGGGGCACGCCGTCCAGCATGATCAGGGTGTGGCGGGCGAGGTTGCCCAGGATCGAAATCCTCTGGCTTTCGCCTTTGAGGGGGGTGTCTGAACTGCGCAAAGCGGTGGAACTGGAAAGCAAATCCACCGTGCTCAGATAGCTGCGTTCCTCATCCACCGGGATGCGCAGCAGGTCTGCCGCCTGGGAAAAGGGATCCAGGCTGGTCTCGGTCACCCTCACCGTGGGCAGCACGATCGGAGACGCCTGCAGGATGACGTCCCGCTGCCAGACGCGGAGCTTGGGATGGCGGAACCTCTGTTCCTTGTAGCCAACTCTGCTCACCGTGATCCATTCCCCGCCGTCCAGAAGGGTGAACGAGCCATCCGCGGCGCTGAACACGGTCTGCCTGCCATCCGTGACCACGGCGCCTTCCAGTGCCTTTCCGCTTTCGTCGCGCACCTGGCCGTAGATCATGTTCCGCGCCCCGTCCGGCAGATCGCGGGCCGCCCACAGAGGCAGCGCGATCAGGACGGCAAACGCCAGGCAGCAGAGGATTCTCTTCATTATTAAATCTGTCCGGGATAGAGCAGGTTAGGCCTGCCGCTGGCGGGGTTCATGGCCACCTGCAGATCGAGCCCGAAGAGCTCGCGCAGCTTTTCGGGGCGCATCATCTCGCCGGGCTCGCCCTGTCCCAAAACGCGTCCTCCGCCCAGAAAGACCATCTGATCCGCAAAGTTCGCCCCCAGATTGAGGTTGTGGGAGATCAGCAGGATGCCTTTGCGGCTTTGGCGGACTATATCCACCAGCAGCAGCATGATCTCCACCTGGTGGTTGATGTCCAGTTGGGAGAGGGTTTCGTCCAGGAATATATAACGGGTGTCCTGGGCCAGGGCGCGGGCGATCAGCACCCTCTGCTTTTCCCCGCCGCTCAGTTGGGAGTAGTATCTGTGCGCCAGGCCTTGCAGCCTGAGTTGCTCCAGGATGCCGTCCACCACGCGATGGTCGGAGGGCAGCCAGGTTTGCATCAGCCCCTGGTAGGGATAGCGCCCCATCAGCACGATGTCCCTCACGCTGTAATCGAACTGGAAGCTGGTTTCCTGGGGCACGAAGGCGATCAATTTTGCAAGCTCGGAGCGTTTGTAGAGGTGCAGGGCCTTGCCAAAGAGGGACACGCTGCCCCCCTGCGCCTTCAGGAAACCCAAAAGCGCGTAGATCAGAGTGGATTTTCCCGCTCCGTTTGGCCCCACCATCACCGTCATGGCAGCTTCGGGCAGGTGCAGGTCCAAATCCCGCAGCACCAGATCAGTTCCGTAGGAAAAGCTGAGTTTGTTTACTTTGATCATCTCGCACCTGTGGACTACTTTTCTGCGGAGCGTGGTTTCTGTCAATCCCCCGCTTCGGGTTCCAAGATTTTGCTTGGCGAAATAGCATAGTAAGTTACTATATATTACATAATGACTGTCAAGGATGTTTAAGATGGCTGTTTCAACCAAGACCGAATACGCTTTGCGAGCCCTGCTGGAGCTGACCGGAGACGGCGGCGGGTCACTCTCCGCCCAAACGATCTGCGCGCGGCAGAATCTGCCCAAGAAGTATGTGGAGCATCTCTTGGGAGCCATGAAAAACGCCGGCATCATCGAAAGCAGCCAGGGTTCCAAGGGCGGTTACACCCTGTCCCGCCCCTCACACAAGATCACCCTCTACGATGTCATGCGGGCCGTGGACGACTCGAACCACGAGATGGAATGCGGCAAAAGCGGCCCCTATTGCCGGGGGGAATCCTGCCGCCTGGGCGGTCTGTTCGACGAGATCGCCACCCGCCAGCGCAGGCTGCTGAACAGCTACACCCTGGCCAAAATCGGCAAAATCTATCATGGAGCAACATAAATGAAATCTGGCAACATTTACATGGATAACTGCATTACCACGCCCCCCGCGCCGGAGGTTTTGGTGGAGATGAAGACCTATCTCACGGATGGGTTCTGGTTTCCAGCTTCCTTCATCAGCACGGGCGAAAGCACCGCAGAGGCGGTCGCTTCCTTCAAACAGACGGTGGCGGATTCCCTCAACGCCTCCCCGGATGAACTGCACTTCACCTCCGGAGGCACCCTCGCCAACAACATCTCCATCAAGGGCGTCACCCTGTCCCGCGCGGTGCGTGGCCGCCACGTGATCTGTTCCGTGGTGGATTACCCCGACCTGCTCACCAACGCCGCCTTTCTGGAAAAGATCGGTTTTGATGTCAGCTACCTTGAACCGGACGCCCAGGGCTGGGTCAGTCCCCAACAGCTCAAGGACGCCATCCGGGATGACACCGTGCTCTTCATGACCACCATCGTGAACCATGTGGTGGGCACCATCCAGCCCATGCGGGAATACCGCGACGTCCTGCGCGCCGCCGGTCACAAAATACATTTCCATGCAGACGCCTGCCAGGCCTATGGCAAGCTGCCCCTCGATGTGAAGGAACTGGATGTGGACACCCTCAGCGTCTCCGCCCACAAAATCCATGGCCCCCAGGGCGTCGGAGCCCTCTATGTGAAGCGCGGCACCAAGCTGGAGCAGGTCATCCACGGCGTGAAACGCATCGACGGCCTGCAACCTGGAGGCATCGGGATCGCCCTCATGGCGGGCTTTGCCAAAGCGGTGGAGCTCACTTTTGCCGATCTGGAAGGCGGGATCAGGCACTTGCGCGGGCTTTCGGACTACCTGCTGGAGCAGTTGGAAGCCAGGATCCCCGAGATCGAACTCAACGGCCCCCGCGGGGAAGGGCGCGCCTGCCACAACATCAACGTCTCCATCGCCTACATCGAAGGCGAGGCCGTCACCATGATGCTGGATTTGAACGGCATCACCGTCGCCACCGGTTCCGCCTGCGCTTCGCAAGGACTCAAACCGAGCTACGTGCTGCTGGCGATGGGCAAAAACCACGTGCAATCCCATGGCTCCATAAAGTTTACCCTTTCCCGCTACAACACCAGGGAAGAGGTGGACTTCGTGGTTGAAAAACTCGCGGAGATCACTGCCGAACTCCGCTCCCGCAGCCCGCTCTACAAGTCAACCCATCCCGAGGAGAGATAAATGCAATATTCACAAAAAGTGCTCGACCACTTCATGCGCCCCCACAACGTCGGGCAGATGGAAAACCCTGACGCAGTGGCCACCGAAGGCTCGCCCTCCTGCGGCGACCAGGTGACCATCTATCTCAAGATCAACCCCGATACCCTCGTCATTGAGGATGCCAGCTTCCTTTCCTACGGCTGCGCCTCCAACATCGCCACCGCCTCGATCATCACCGACCTCATCAAGGGCAAGACCCTGGAGGAGGCGAAAAAGGTCACCTGGCGGGATGCAATGGAAGCCCTGGACGGCCTGCCTCCGGTCAAAGTCCACTGCTCCGTGCTGGCGGCGGACACCGTGCAGACCGCCATCTCCAACTATGAGATCGCCCACGGCCTCAAAGAAGTGCCGGATTTCGGCAAGGAAACCATCATTGAAGAGCTTAAAAAGATCATCTATCCCCAGGTGGGAGAGGACATCGTCTCCCTCAAGATGGTCAAATATGTGGGCTTTGACGATGGCAACGTGCTGATCGACATGAACATGATGAGCTTCGACCAGTGGCGCGAAAACGTGGCGCAGGAGATTCGCGAGCATCTGGAGAAGTATCCAGCGGTCAAGAACATCCAAATTAACTTTCCCTGATTGCAAATCCTACGGGAGGATGCGGGACAGCGGAAAAGCAGACTTTTTCCTTGACAATAATTAGAAAAGTTTCAACCTTGCCGTAACTGCTTCAAGGAGTTTACCATGAAAAAGATAATTGCCACGGCAATGCTGCTGCTTTTGGTAGCGGCGGCGCTTTTCGCTGGAGCAAAGGAAGAGGCCATCCAAAGCCTCGACAACGCCAAAATCATGCTGGGCAGGGACGACTTTGCCGGAGCCCAGAACGAGATCGATTATGCCCAGACCAAGATCGCCGAGATCCTGGCTGAACAGTTGCTGCCCTTCATCCCGGAAGCACCTGACGGATTCAGGCTGGAAGAAAAAGACGCCAAGGCTCTTGGAGCGGCAGGCGCGATCCTGGGCAGCGCAAATTCCATCATCGCCACCGCCAAATACAGCAGGGGCGACGCCGAGCTCAACCTCACCATCTCCAGCGGCGGCGTGCTGGGACAGGCTGGCGGCCTTTTGGGCGGCATTGCCTCCATGTTTGGCGGCCTGTCCGTGGGCAGTGGCGCTAAAACCATCCGCGTCAAAGGCTACACCGGCACCCAGGAATTTGATCCGGACGAAGAATCCGGCACCCTCTCCATCCAGGTGGGAGAGAAGATTTCCGTGATCGTGGAAGCTCACGGCATCGACAACGCCGACATAATGACGGCCATCGCCGAAGCGGTGGATCTGGCGCGCCTGGAAAGCTCTTTCTAAACCGGGATTTCTTTCCTTGTTCCCGGGGGCGCGCTGCTATCGCTCCCCTTTGCATCCTGTAGATTTCCTGGGGTTTACCTGGGGTCATCCTTAACTTCGCAACCACATACCTAAGGATGATACCCCTAAATCCAGTAGCAGCAAAGGAGAGCGGTATCCAGACAGGACTTCGAGGTGTCGTGATGTCGTGGTGGGGTGGTGAAAAAGAAATAGAACGCGGTTTTTGAGGTGGAAAGGTGGAAAGGTGGAATGGTGGAAGGTTCCCTGAAACGAGTACAGCAGGCTATATACTGTGTCATCCCGGCCTGCGAGCCGGGATCCAGTCCCAGGGGTGGCAAAGTCCGTTTGCCACAGAGACCGGAGGTCTCTTCCAAACAGGCAACTCCGTTGCCTCTGCCGAACAGACTTCGGCAGCCCTTAAATTATCAGCGTCTATCTGTGTGAACCAGAAACAAGCAGCCGCCCATACTCCATCACCGGAAACAGCATCCCCCGAAAAAAACATTGACACAAATCTGTATGGCTATATCCAAGACGGATCGTCAAAGCGTCTCAACATGGCAGTTGCGGTTGCGATCACTTTGGCGTGCTGTAAAATACGGAGAAGGACAAGTATCAATGCCGTTCCCCGTAAGGAGCTGAAATGCAAGCACATTTTACAATAGACGTGGAAGATTATTTCCATACCGTGGAAGGAGAGCATGTCCCGAAACTGGCGCAGTGGGACGCGTTGCCGACCCGCGTTGAGAAAAACACTCAAGTCCTTCTGGATATCCTGGATGAACACAAAGTGAAGTCCACCTGCTTTGTCCTCGGCTACGTCGCGCGGAGGCATCCTGGTCTGGTCAGGGAAATAGCTCGCCGCGGCCATGAGGTCGCCTCTCACGGGATGAATCATAAACATGTATTTGAAATGGCTCCCGAAGAATTCGCCCAGGATTTGGAGACGAGCAAGAAGCTTTTGGAAGATATCGGCGGGA
>Ga0302241_1002786_pt1 | contig 10067 bp, 12 predicted proteins | sample AAG_UR_Arg_MG_FD_193532 | JGI IMG/M metagenome (GOLD analysis project Ga0302241, IMG submission 193532) | Enriched activated sludge microbial communities from anaerobic digester in WTTP, New Holstein, Wisconsin, United States - AAG_UR_Arg | ecosystem: Engineered > Bioreactor > Anaerobic >...
CTGACAACCAGCAAGTGCATTTCCTCTCCCCTCGCTACCGGCACCTGGCTGCGCACGCCAACGAGCGGGGCTACTGGCTGGAGTCCGAACATGCAGCCAATGGAAGTGTCCACGTAATGGGCATTTTTCCCAAAGGCTTTCGACAAGCGTTTGAACATCGAATGCTGGATCGCGGCATTCTCTTGACCACAGCGGAGGATTGTCATGAGCGACCTGACTAAGACCTGTGCGGTTATCGTGGCGCCAGTTGTACTTGCGGCATTGGCTGTCGAAGGCTGTCGCCACGCTGCCAAGAGACTCGCGCAGCACGCTGCGGAGGCGGAACGTCGCCGCCGGCAACGGCTTGAGCGGCGCGGCCAGGAACTGCGGGCGGAACTGGCTCGCGAGATTGCTCAGGTCGACACCTTCGCCCGCAGTGTTGTGGGACAGCACGTGAAAAGCGAGCTGCAATCGACCAGGAACAGTCTCGCCAAGCTCGGTGAGGAAAGCCTGGAAGACGAGGTAGGGATCGCCGCCGTGGGGAAGCGGCTGAAGAGGCTCCGCAAGTCACTGGCGGACGCTGTTGCCCGTGCCGAAACCATCCAGCACGCCGCAGAAATCGGGCAGGTACAGGCCGCCCTGCTGCAACTGAATCGCGAGGTTGCTGCGGGCCGGCTCCTCTCCCGCCAGTTCGACCTCGATGGTCTTCACGAGGTCGACGCCCAGGTGAAGGTGGTTGAATCGCTCTTGCAACGACAGAAGCTTGCCCAGGCAGAACAGGAGATGGCCCTCCTCCAGGAGTCGTTCGCTCGCCATCACGCGCAGGTCGAGGCGGGGCAAGACCGTTGGATTGGGCTGCACGAGGAGGCTGCCACCGCCGCCGCAATAGTCAACGAGCGGCTCGTGTGCCTGCAGGCCGACGAGGTTATTCGGCGTTGGCACGGTTCGGACCTCGAAGCGCTGGTCCGCCGTGCCGGACAGCTTGAGGGCAGTGTCTCCGCAGGGCGGTTCGCCCAGGTCCATTTCTAACCCAGTTACGCCAATCCGTCAAGATGGTATCGGTTCGCAGTCTTCCACTTTGACGCCCGTCGCTACGCTCCGGGCGTCCAAGTAGCATGGTATTTCTGTAAGTTATTTCAGAACGTGGGGGCATCGGGTCGCAACTAATTCACGTTTAGAATTTTGGCGTCCCCTGCCATCGCTTCCTTACTATGTTGGCAATGATCGGCCTCAATGGTTCACCGGTCAGCTTTGCCAAGTGCCTTGCTTGTTCTTTTTCTTCGGGTGTTGCTTCTAAGATCAAACGTTCATCGTCGGCTTTGTTGTCAAAGAACTTTTTGTTTTCGTCTTTTGCTTTCTGCTTTGTTGCCGTTCGGTCTTTCCAGAAGTCGCCTATCGTTCCGTGTTTGTCTATTCCCAAGTGCCGGTGAAACAATCTACGTTTTTCAGCGTAGCTGTCCGCTTTCCATCTGCCATCGACGACGCCGCCAATCTTGCACTTCATAATGTAATTGGCCATGCGAACGATGGAAGTAATCTTCCGATACTTGATGTTGGTTCTTATGCCTGCAAAAGCACATCTAAGAACAGCGTCGATTGACTTTCTTTCGCACGGTCGAACTACGATAAAATTGTATTCGAGATGGTTTGCCTTAGTCACTTCCCGAACAAAGAACGTGTCAATCTTGCCGTTTAGTTTCTTCCTGATTCTGCGCCATGCTTCCTTGTGTTGATTTCCGTCCCAAGGTTCATCTATTCGCACAATAACCCAGTAGGCATAGTTCACTTGCTTTGAGTTGATTATAAGTTGCTGGGCAATCTTCCTTGCTTCCTTCCAAAAACTATTGACCGAAAACGTGAATCCGGGCTTGTCGTCTGGAGTACCAACAAAGGGCCGAAATTGGTACAAACTGGGATATCCTTCTGTCCCTTCAATGTCATCTTGTCCATCTGGACCTTGTTCTGGATAGCAATATCCATTGTCATCTTGTCCACTTATAACCAACAGCCTATTGTCTGGGCTTTGTTCTGGATAGCAATATCCATTTCTATCAATCGGGCTTGATTTTTTGGCGTGCTGACCGCTATAATACTTTGGAGAAACGTGAGACATATTCTTTTAGAAGCCCGTGTTGCTGCTAGACAACACGGGCTTTTTTCTTCCTTTCATTTCTTAGGTCTAGCGTCCAAGTGTTCTTTGCACTTCGCAATGTCGGCTGGAGTGAATAGCCGAACGTGGCCAACGGTAAACGGCTGTACGTGATTTGCACGGGCAAGATATCGCACTTTGTCATGGTGGACACCCAACTTGTTCGCTACTTCTTTGATTGTGTAATACCTTTGCATGATGTTTCCTTTCATAGGTTAATTAGTAGTTGTGCGTCAATTTTTTCCAATTCTTGAAATTTAATCAAGATGTTTTGGCCCTATAGTCAAGGGTTTGCCGGGTTAATATCTGGGCACTTCAATAAAAAAAAGGGGGTGCCCCCTTTGATGATTCCCCCTGAATATCGTTCGGCTTTCAAGATGCCAACAAGCGATACACTGTAGGTCTGGAGATACCTACCGTCCGGGCAATCTTCGCAATCTTCATTCCTTCCGCAGCGTATCGCTTGACGGCTTGAACTTGTTCGGGCTTCACTGTCACTAACCGCCCCTTTTTGCTACCGCCCCATGTTTTTCCTTTTGCACGGGCAACGGCTTGCCCTGCCAAGACCCGTTCAACACGAACTTCCGTTTCATACTGGGCAACACTGGCTAACACGTTGGCCATTAACCGCCCCGCACTTGTGGCCAAGTCCAGACCGTCTTTAATCGAGACAAGGGAAATCTTGTTTGCGGTCAGATAGTCGAACAATTTTGTCAGCCCCGATGCTGTTCTGCCAAGCCGATCTAAACGCCAGCAAACAATTTTCGAAATCTTCCCGGCTTCAAGATCGGCTTCCAATTGCTTCCACCCTTTGCGTTCCATCGTCTTCCCCGTGAACTTGTCCCGATACACCTTGACGGCTTCCCCGTTGCTGTAGGCGTCAATCCATCGCTGTAAATCGGGCTTCTGACTTGCGGTATCTTGGGAACGTTTGCTGACCCGTTCATAAACTGCAATCGTCATGGTTTCGGTTCCTTGTTTGGGGGCGGGTTGGTTCCTGTTTCCGTTTTCGTTTCGCACTTCCCAAGATTGTAATCGTCGGCTGGAAAGTGTCAAGTATGATCTAAAGACCAAACGATACACTTTTTTCTTGACGTAAGTCGTTATTTTACGTCCCGAAAACGGCTGTTTTGAACTCAGGAATGACCCTTTACACTTTTTTGACGCCCGTCTGTACGTGAATGACCGCCCTGGAAAGCAGACTGGCCACCGTCAAAATTTGGGCTGAAAAATCGGTAAATACCTACATGCGACGGTTGCACATCTGCCTATCGGATTCCCAGTATGCCAAGTTGCGGACATTGGCCATGCAGAACCATTGTTCGCTGTCGAGAACCGTTCGGCAGCTTGTCCCCGATTGCCCCGAAGATGTTCGGCAATGGGTGGCAGATGGCAACCATACGGCAGAGAAGCTTGCCGAACGTGCCGAGTTGTGGGAACGCCAGAAAATCAATCGGATAATGGCGTCAGTACGCCATTGACCCGGAAGCCCCGTTTTCAATTTGGATGCGTCTAATAGCGTGCTAGGGGCTTTTATGGGGACATGGGGCATTGACGCCCGTCGCTACGCTCCGGGCGTCCCCTTCCCCCGTTTTCGAAAATTTGACAAGTCCATTAGTTCGTTGAATTCAACACCATCGGTAACAACGAACATTTCGGGGAATTCCTTTGAGTGTTTTTTGTCTATCACGAATTTCCTTTCTTGCCCGTTGGCGAAAGTGATAACCACTAACGCAAGCCGTCTTGTCATCGTACTAACGTCCAAGACCCTGATATCAATCCTGGAAATCAATAGGGCAAGTTTTCCTTTTAGCTTTTGACGCACCGCAATAAGTTCATTGCCTTTTGTCTTGTCCAGTAGGTTTAGCAATTCCAAGGTATCGTTCAAATGTCCGTTTGTTTGTTGGGCAAGTTCCGTTTGCAAGTCAACCAACGTTCGTTCGACATCATTTTTTTCTTTCTGCAAGTCCGATAACAGGTCAAGCACAATATCAGAAAGTTCGGGTTCATTCTTTGCCCGTTGTTTTGCTTTCGCAATCTTTCGTTCGATACTTGCTTTTTTCGCAATCGTGTTTTCGATTGCGGATTGAACTTTTGAGTTGTTTCCCGCCCCGAACACAACGGGCAACGCATCCCGACAATAGAGCAAAACGCAAGTTTCAAATGAACGATATGGGAACGAACGATATTCTGATCCTGCAAGTTTGCGTATCGCACCGTAAGAAACAAGTGCTGGGCGGCTTGGGTTCTTTGCTGTCAAGTGTGCCTTATGTCCGTCAGTGAAGTAGACAAGGCCAGTAAACAAATTAGCCACTTTAGTTCCCCGTGGTCCGCCCGTTCCCGAACGTTTTGACAAAGCAAGTTCGGCACGATTGAACAAATCGACATCGACAAGTGCGGGGTAGTAATCTTTGATGCCCTGGAATTCACCTAAGACCGCCCTATCGTGTAGAATGTCACGAACGTACTTCCTTGCCCATTGGCCACCCTGAAAATGTTTAACCTTGTGTTCGACAAGATGCTTGATTATTCGGTCGATGCCTAACCCCTCAGTAGCTAATTGAAAAATTAGGTTTAGTGTTTCCTTTGCCCCCGGTTTTGGAATGTACTTAGTGCGGTTTTTATTGGCCACTAACCACCCCTTTGTTTTGCGTGTCATCTTAACGCCAAGTCTTGCTTGTTCGTGTTTTGCTTTCCATCGGCTTGATACGTGCCTTGATTTATCGTCGGATTGTTTACGATACATGTCAGCATAAACAACCAACATCATCATTTTCGGCATGTCGTTTAGATCGGATAGCGTCAAGTGCATTTCGGGATTGATTGTGCAAAGTTCAATACCCGTGGTTAGGATACGTTTGACAAGTTCCAAAGTTTCCCATATCCCTAACCGTGAAAGTCTTGACAGGTCTTCAACGATGATAACCCACCCTGCTTTAATTTTGCCTTGTTCGCATAGCGACACTAAAACGCCAAGTTCACCCTTGGACAAGTGCTTTCCAGACCATGCCGATTTAGCCGTATCGGTAAACATTTGGTCAAGTTTCCACCCTTTGGCCAAACAAAAACGTTGGGCGTCTTCTAGTTGGCGTTTCAGGCTTTCGCCCCGTTCTTGCTTTTTGCTGGAGAACCGACGATAACTGATTGCGGTCTTGGACATGGTGAACCCCCGTTTCCGTCAGTGTAGCATGTTGGTTTAACTCAGTCCACAATCTCCACCAGGAATACGCGTCGCTGATGACCGAGGCGGGCAAGCTGGTCGCTGCAGCCGAAGATGCCCAGCGTTGCGAGGACGAAAGGAACTACGTCGCACGGAGCCTCATGGACAGCCTGGCTGAGCTTGGCTTCTGGGTCCAGCAGTTCCCGGCGGAGCAGGCGTCGGCGGACGCCACGATCCGGGCCACCCGCTCTGACGGCCGCGAGCTTACCGTGAGCGTCCCCTTGAACGGGTCGCTGCGGTGGACGGCTGAGGGCTTCCCCTTGGAACTCGCCACCGGCAGCGATGGGCAGCCTGTACGGGGCTGCCGCGAATTGGCCGAGCAGATCGAGGCAGTCAAGGGCTGTCTGGAAAGGCATGGTGTGGGAACCGGGGAGTTACTGTGGAACGGGAAGGACCCTGACCGTGCCAGCAAGACTGCCAAGCGGCTGCCGGTTTCCAACGTCCATACCGTCCAGCGGACTCGCAGAGTCTCAACATCATGATCGCCGTGGTACGACTCTCCGTGGGTGTCGGTTTGGAACAGCAATTGCATGTTTGCGGACTCGGTTCCGAGGCGGTCTCGACGACCGCTTGATCTAGAAACGCGAGTCCCTGGTTTGTTTACCATCTCCTGAGTGAGGTCTAGCCATGAGCGGTTCCCCCAAGTACAGCGACGTTCGTCTATCACAAGAAGCCAAACGGCGTCTGCGCGAAGAGAACCGTCGCCGTGCGGAAGAGCGGGCAGCCCGCCGCGCCGCCGAAGCTGAGCGACGCCGCAAGGAGCGACTTCACCAGAGCCAAGCGGCTTTCAAGGCCCGGCTGGGGGAAGGGAAGAAGGAGTTGACGACGTTTGCCGGAGCGTCGGCCAGCCGCCACGTTGCAGACTCATTGCGCCAGTTGCAAGCTCGTCTCGCGCAGATCGAGCAAACGACGCTGGCTAGCGAAGACGAGATCGCACGAGCCGACAAGGACCTGCACCACGCCCGGCGGGAACTCAAGCAGATCATTGCTCGGGGGAAGGCTGCTGAAGACGCACAGAACCTGCAAGAAGAGGCGGCAACCGTATTGCGATGGAAATACCAGGCAGCAGAAGACCGCCAGGGTTCGCGGCAGTTCGACCCGGAGGGACTCGCTCGGTTTGAAGCGGCGCTAGGGGAAGTTGAGGAACGGTTGGCACGCCGCAATCTGGTTGGGGCACGCCGAGTGATGATCGCGGTGGGCCAGCAGTTCGAGCAGCACCGAGGCGAGGTCGAGAAACGGCGCGGGCTGTGGCTGGCTCGAAAACAAGCCAGCCAGGTTGCCTTGGCTCGCTTGCAAGAGCGGATCGTCGGCCTGCAATCAGATCAACTGGCCCAGCGTTGGGAAGCCCCAACTATCACGGACATTTCAGAGCGTGCCCGCCAAGTGGGCGAGATTGTCGAGCGAAACCAGTTCGAGCACGCCATGCGGGAGGCCGACAAGCTGCAGGCTGAGGTCGACCGAGTTCTCAAGGCGGCCGAGGAGCGACAGTGCCACCAGCAGAACCAGGAGTATTTCGTCCAAAGCACCGTCGGGGCACTCCAGGACTGCGGATTCATCGTGGACGCGATCAGCCAATCGCCTCAGGATGGGAGCACGGATACTGTGATCCAAGTCCACAAGCTGGACGGGCGCGGCATGACGGTAAGCGTGCCGCATGGGAACGGGCCACTCACGTGGGACCCCTACGGATTTCCCAGAAGAATCGAGCAGGGCAGCGATGGCTGCCCTGCCGCTGTTTGCGACGAGGCAGTAGAGGAAATCGAGGCCGTCCAGGAGCGGCTCAGTGCGGATTACGGAGTGGAGACGTCCCAGTTGACGTGGGTTGGCCAAGACCCCAACCGTCCCGGGAAGGTGACAAGGAAGAACGGTTGCCAGGTGCGCCCGCACAGCTCCCAGCAAACCCTCCAGGCACGCTCGCCATGAGCAACTTCTTCATCATCCTCAGCCTTGTTGCGCTCCTGGTTGGCCTGACCGCGCACGGCCTGATGTCACCGACCCAGGCCGCCGAAACTTTAGTTGTCTTGGCGATTCTTCTCGCCATCGGTCGGGCGATGGGAACGGGGCTGGCCGGTACGCTGCTGCGCGTCGGGCTACCCGTCCTGTCGATCATAGCCCTCGCGCTCTATTACGGTGGCGGCAGCCAGCAGGCTGCCATCAGCATCGTTGCCCAGCTGTGCACGCTGGGGCTCATGGTGTTCGGAATATACGTGATGGTGTCCGGGCCCTTCAGGAAATAGACGGCCATCCCGCGCAGAACAACCTCGTCCTGTGGTCGATTGGAGCAAGCTCATGCGATCATCGAGATCGGTCATGCTTGGCGTCCTCGGCTGTTTACTTGTTGGGCTGACGGTTCAGGCATCGCCGCGGACTTGGACCGACTCCCAGGGCCGGACGATCAGAGCGGAGTTCGTTCGCGTCTATCGAGGCAACGTCGTGCTCTTGCGCGGGAACCGCGTCCTGACAGTGCCTCTTGGGAACCTCAGTCAACAGGACCAGCAGTACGTCGCCCAGCAGTTGGAATCCAAACGCCCGCGACGCTTCGTGGCGGAGAAGACACCACCATCGGGACCAGTCGTGTTGAAGTCGTCCGAGCAAGCATCGGCTCCGGTTTGCGCGGCGCCGATCCGGCCAACCTTCGAGGAGAATCGTCGCGAGAGCCGAGATTCCGAGGCCAAAGCACCGTCGCCCCCTCGACCGAGTCCCCCGCTTCTGGTCGCGTCTTCCCAGTGTGACAACGTGACCAGCAGTCCGCCCGCAGCGAGTCCCACACGACGTCCGAAGTTTGGGCGTATGACGGTCGAGGAGGCAAATGGGCTCATTGTCGATCAACTTTATCGAGAGACGGAGAAGCGGGATGTCCCGCGCCAGAAGAGCTTCAACGCGGCCGATTTTGCTGACGCCACGAAGCTCGTTCGGGTCGAGCAGGACAACGTGCCGATCCTGGGTACGCCGGATTTCACGAGGGGCAAGTTGGATGTGCTCGGCGTGGCCAGTGTTGGTGAGGTTTTCGCCCTCGTTGATCAACAAAGCGTCCTGGCACTGATGAATCCCCTGAGCAGCGCACCCGACCGGAGCGGCCTGTGGTACAAGGTCCGGATGCTGGACAGGTCCCAGGGGTGGATCTTTGCCGAGCCGCTCGCCCACCAGGGACATCCCACTGCTAAGACCTTTTCCGTCCGAAACGGGGAGTTGAAGCATCAGACAGACAACAAACTTCAGCAAGCCCGAACGGCACCATCGCTCGGAGGAACGCTACTCAAGCCACTCACGGAGCCCAACCTCAGCACCGCACAGCGCGTGTGCAGAGCGATCGGCGTCGTGCTTGGCGGCGTGTTGGCGGTTTTGCTGCTGATCGCCGTCTCTGGCACCCTTCTCTCGGCAGCGACCGGACGAGGATGGCAATGGCGTTGGTGGTGGCAGCAATCTCGAAGGCTACTTGGCACCCGGATGTTCTCCCGATAGCGAAGAGGTGGACAACCCTCCTCGTGGGCTGCGTGAGGGAAGAAACTCCGACAGCTGCACTTCCCCGTAGTTGAACGGACTCCGTCCGTGTCGAAGAACGGTTCGAGACACTGACCGAGGGCAAGTGGCGACCGGTACGGCGGATTCTGGCAGAGGTTCGCGCCCCAAGTCCGCAATCGCAGCAATCGAAACGGCGACCAGCACAACCTGTCGTGCCGGGCGCCGGTGAGAAGGTGGAGTGTGTCCTCCTGAGCGAGAAGACCCCCAGGGGCGACTGGGAGGCCGAGCTGCCCCAACCCGGAACATGAGGGCCGGTCACGACCACGGAGGATCTGCCGAAGTCGGCCAAGTCCGGCCGGACGAGTTACCCAGAAACTGAAGACACGCCCTGTCAAGCCGCTGCCAAGTATCGGCACGCGAGTTGCGATCTATGCTGATGCCTGCGGCTGCTGAATTCCACGAGGCGTGGCAAGAGCTGGAATCACTTGAAGACTGACACAGCACTATTTTGACGAGGAGCGAGAAAATGGGTTATCGTTACGAGTACGAGGAAACGGATACGGATGTGGCTGGCATTGGCAGCTTCCTGGATGCCGTGTTGCCGGGTCCATCTTCGGGCATGATCGCCTACGAATGCACAATCTACGACAACGAGACGGGCGAAGAACTTGCCACGGGGCACGGTTGGTCGAAGACCGAGGCAAGGGCCGACGCCGAAAGTCAGCTTTAGCCGTGTCGATGGCGGCAAGCCCTAATCCGCGCGAAGGCGTTCTGTGACACAATCGCTACTGGCCGTGACGGAATTGTCTCCGTCCGTCTCGGAGAATGGATCGGGACGCTGACCGAGGGCGAGTGACGGCCGGAAAGCCCGCGGTACGGCGGATTCTCGCACCGCTTCATGATCCCGCGCAGAACCGACAAGTCCAGGAACCACGCGGATCGCAATCCATCGCTCCCGAAAAGCGGTGAGAAGGTGGAGTGTGTTCTCCTGAGCGAGAAGGCCCGCAATCACAGCACGAGGGCGAAACTCATGAAACGCTTGATCGTAGGGCTGATTACGAACACGGCGGCCGTGCCCATTTCGGTCAAGCTTGGCTATCTGCCACGTGGGCGCGATCAGCCATGACGGCAAGCGTATCTAGTTCCACTGGCAGCAAGCCGACAACGCCGCTGGATAGCCCAGCCAAGGCACGAGACTTGCATCCGCCAGATGTTTCCACCACGGTCCATCGCCTTCTTGCAGAGGAGCGGTCACAT
>Ga0302241_1002790_pt1 | contig 10062 bp, 4 predicted proteins | sample AAG_UR_Arg_MG_FD_193532 | JGI IMG/M metagenome (GOLD analysis project Ga0302241, IMG submission 193532) | Enriched activated sludge microbial communities from anaerobic digester in WTTP, New Holstein, Wisconsin, United States - AAG_UR_Arg | ecosystem: Engineered > Bioreactor > Anaerobic >...
TTTATCGGTAAATTATTATCTCGGGTGGTTTTAATGATTGAAAAAGCTGTCAATATTTTATTGATCGAAGATAATCCCGGCGACGCGCTGCTTTTAAAGACTTATCTTATGGATTCCGCCCGGGAAAGCGGCTTTGAATTCAATATCACTGGCGCGCTCGACTTAGCTTCAGCCATTCAAGTGCTTTCCGCTGAGTTTTTTGACGTAATTTTGCTCGACCTTACGCTTCCTGACAGCGAAGGCATAGATACGCTGTTTTCTATCAGAGCGGCCGTTCCTGAAGTGCCCATAGTTATTCTAACGGGCATTTGCGACGAAGGATTCGGCCTTCGCGCGGTCCAGGCCGGCGCGCAGGATTATCTTATTAAAGGCCAGTTCGACGGCAAGCTGCTTGTTAAAAGCATAAGTTATTCAACCGAGCGCCACGGCCTTTTAATGGAACTTGAAAAAGCCCGCCGGGCCGAGGCCGAAATAAGCGAATCGCGCTATCAGGCGATAAAAAAACTCGAGGCCGAAATAAACGAACGTAAGATCGCCGAAGAAAAGCTCTGGCTGATAACCAAAGAGTTGCAGACTATTTTTATGGCCCTGCCCGATCTCTATTTTAAAACAGATTACGAAGGGACCATACTCGATTATAAAACCGGCCGTGACAGCGATTTACTGATGCTCCCCGAAATATTTGCCGGAAAAAAAATTACCGCCATGCTTCCCGGCAGTGTGGCCGGGCTTTTCGCAAAGGCCTATAACAACATAAAAGATAATTCGTCTTTAGAAACCATAGAGTATAAACTTGAAATGCAGGCCGGCACCCAATATTACGAAGCCCGAATACTTCCGCTCGTTGAAAATCAGTGCGTAACTTTCGTGCGCAATATTACCGAACGCAAAAATGCCATAGAAGCCATCGTCGCCAGCGAAAAAAAATACCGCGACCTTGCCGATTCCCTGCCGCAGATAGTTTTTGAGGCGGATATCGAAGGGCGCGTTAAGTTCGTAAATAAAATCGCGCACGATTATTTTAAATACAGCAGGCAGGAGCTCGAAGACGGGTTCAATCTGTTCGATATGATCGCCACGGAGTCGCGCGATGCCGCCCGCAAAGTGATAAAAGAAGCCGTGGAGAATAAAACGGCGAATTACGATATCGGTTTTGAATACCAGGCTGTCAGAAAGGACGGCTCGAGGTTTCCGGTCGTAATACATTCTAATCTTGTGTTTGAAGCGGGCAGGCCGGTGGGTATCCGCGGCATTTTAATAGACGTTACCGAGCAGAAGCGCGCCGAAGAAACGCTTCGCCAAAAAGAACAGCGGGATAAAGAGGCCCTTGAAAGCAGGGTCAACGAACGCACCTTAGAATTGAGGCGTTCTAACGAAAAATTGCAGCTTGAAATAAATGAGCGTCAAAAGATCCAGCAGACGCTTTATGAGCGGGAGGAACGCTACCGCGCTTTAGCGGAGAATACCTACGATTTGATTACCGAAGTGGACATAGAATCGAGGTTTTTATATTTGAGCCCGAATGTCAAAGATATGCTCGGCTACAATATTTTTGAGTTAGTGGGCAGATATTATTACGAGTTTGTTCACAAAGCCGATATCGACAAGGTCAAACAGATATTTAAACGCGGTTTTAAAAATTATAAAGGCGAAGAAATTTCCTATCGGTTCAGGCATAAAAACGGATCATATGTTATGTTCGAAAGTACCGGAAAAATTTATCAGACGGCCGCTAACCAGCTTCGCGCGGTCATAGTTTCAAGGGACATAACCCTGAGAAAACAGATGGAACGCGAAATGCTCAAATCCTCGAAGCTCGAAGCGCTTGGAATACTTGCCGGCGGAATCGCCCATGATTTTAATAATATACTTATGGGCATAGCGGGCAATCTCAACTTAGCAAAAAAGCGGCTTGAAAATCCCGAAAAATCCATGGAAGTTATTTTAAGGGCTGAAAAGGTAGCTTATAAAGCTAAAAACCTTACCGAGCAGTTGATCACCTTTTCAAAAGGCGGCATGCCCATAAAAAAAACGCTTTCGTTAAAAGAGCTTATTAAAGATTCCGTGCAGTTTTCAATCACCGGCTCGAACGTCGCAAGCAAGTTTTATTTTGATGAGGGGCTTTATTTTATAGAGGCCGACGAAGGGCAGATCACTCAGGTTATTACCAATTTTGCGATTAATGCCAAACAGGCCATGCCGGAAGGCGGAACGCTCGAAGTTGGCGTTTCGAACGTGATGCTGCCGGCCGATAATAAACTTTCCGCGCCCGCCGGAAAATATGTCAAAGTAGCGATAAAAGATAACGGCGGCGGGATCGCAGAAGAAAATCTCCCAAAAATTTTCGACCCTTATTTTACCACCAAGCCTGAAGGAACCGGCTTAGGACTGGCGACCTCATATTCGATAGTAAAAAATCATAACGGTTTTATTACCGTCGATTCAAAAATTAATGAAGGCACGGCATTTAATATTTATTTCCCGTTGTTTGAAGGCATTGTCGAGACCCAGAAAACATTTGAGAGCAAAAGCGGCGATTACCGCGGACGTTTGGTCCTGCTTATGGACGACGATGAAACGGTTTTGACGCCGGTTTCTGAAATGCTTTCGGATCTGGGTTATAAAGTGAAAACAGCCCGTAATGGAGAAGAAGCGTTAGCCCATTACAATGAATCGATCGAGGCCGGAAAACAATTCGACGTGGTTATAGTCGATTTAGTGGTGCAGGGAGGGTTGGGCGGAAAAGAAACTCTAGAAAGGCTTTTGAAGATCGATCCCGATGCTTGCGTTATAGTCTCGAGCGGTTATTCGAACGACCCTGTAATGGCCAATTATGAAAAATACGGGTTCAAGGGCGTACTGGCAAAACCTTACCAGATAGAGGAAATGAACGAAATTTTAAAGCGCGTGTTTAAAGACTCATGATACGGGGCCGTACGCGTTATTAAGCGGCCGGATTAACGGCGTCAAAGAAAGAAATGGGCGGTTTATGACAAAAATAGTTACGGTGGCTGGAAATCGGCCTCAATTTATTAAACTCGCGCCGGTATCGGCGGAAATAAGAAAAAAATTCAACGAAGTTTTAATCCATAGCGGCCAGCATTATGATTATAACATGAGCGATATTTTTTTTAAAGAGCTTGGAATTTGCGCTCCTGATTATAATTTGAACGTTAATGAAAAATCGCACGCGGCGCAGACCGCTAAGATTCTGCTTGAAACCGAAAAAATTCTTCTGAAAGAAAAACCGTCCCTGATAATTGTTTTCGGCGACACCAACACTACTTTAGCCGCGGCGCTGGCCGCCGTCAAACTTCATATTCCCATCGCCCACATCGAAGCGGGGCCGCGCATGTATGATCGATGTGAAAGCCCTGAGGAAGCCAACCGTATCATGACCGATCATATATCCCATCTTTTATTCGCCCCCAGCGCGATGTGCGCGGCGAATTTAAAGAAAGAATCGGTTTTCGGCCGTATTTATTTTTCGGGCGATACCATGTATGATACTTTCGTTAATATGAAAAAAAAGTTTAGCTGTCCCGAAACTCTTTCAAAATTCGAAGGCTTGAAAAATTTCAGCCAGGGCGGCTATGTTTTGCTCACGCTTCACAGGCCGTTTAATGTAGATAACGCCGGGCGGCTCGAAGAAATTATAAAAGCGCTTTTAGAATGCGGTGAAAAGATAATATTTCCGGCCCATCCGCGCACCCGTGAAATGATGAAGCGCTGCGCTTCATATTCGAAGCTAATTAAAAATAGCGGCATACAAATAATAGAGCCGCAGGGATATATAGAACTCGGCGCCCTTCAGGCGCACAGCAAAAAAATAGTCACCGATTCCGGCGGCCTAGCCAAAGAGGCTTATTTTAATAAAAAACCCTGCGTGACGGTATATCCTGTCACTCCCTGGCCGGAAACGCTTGCGGGCGGATGCAATATCGTGTTAAAAAAATTCAGCGCCGCCGCTCTTGTTTCGGCAATACAGCATAAAAACCCGGCCGCCGATTTTTCAAAAAAATTTTTCGGCGGCGGTAAAAGCGCCGCGTATATAGCCGATAAAATAGAAAAATTCATCGCCTCCCGTTGAGTATAATTTTACCTTATAATTATATAAATAAAAAATTGAAAATTTCGCTTGATTTTTGTGCATATTATGAAAAAACTTATCGCGCCCTTTATATTATATTCGTTAATTGTTCCGGCGACGGTTTTTATGATTTTTGCCATAGCTGCAGAAACCCGGGCCGGCGGCAGTTACGAAGTTAAAATTTCGCCGCCGCCGGCTTTTCATTCTTTCGAAGAACGAAAAATCGATTTTTTTTCGCTTGCGATAGCCGATTACGAAGCGGCCAACAGTTCTGAAATAAGCGCCGTAAAAGCTGCCGCTGCCAGTTTTTGCCGCGGAACGGACGCTTCCGCCTTAATCCGCGCCGGACTTTTTGACGCTGAGATAAAAGGTTCGATTCAGAAAACGGATGGCGCCGGCTTAAAAGTCAGAATAATTGGTTCGCGCGCCGTGGCATATATTCAAGATTACCCCGTTAGCTGGTTATTGCCTTCTTCTAAGCCGGCCGGGTTTAACGCGCCGATACGCCCCGCGTTGTATTTTATCGAATCGAACGGCGAGTGGCTTGCTGATATGGATTATATGGTTAAATTGTCCGAAGCGCGCACCGCGGATCTTTATCAGGACGCCGAAACTTTTATTTTAGCCGAGCAAATATGGCTATTGGGCCAATTTAAGGAATTCGAGGATTTGACCTTAGTAAATAACGGGGATTATATAAAAGGGTTGAGTGGGCTTCTAAGCGGCGCAGCCGACGCGCGGACGCAGTTTGAAAAAAAAATTACGCAGGCGTCAGACCATTTTTATTTATGCCTTGCGGAATTCAAGGCGGGCCGCTATAAGCATTCTTACTCGCATATAAGCGCCTGCCGCGCCCTTAGCGGCGGTAACTTCATAGTCGAAACGGTTTTTAACATGATTTTGACTCACAGGAAGTTCGGCCGTCTTATCGGCGAAGAATTCGTTGACTCCTACCGTAAAGATCCCTATAATTATCTGGCCTTACTTGTGATCGGCGAATTTTACAATATCAGGTTCCGCTATGATCAATCGCTTATGGCCTTTGAATTAGCGTCGAAGTTAAGCCCTTTTATGACGCCGCATTATCACATCGTGTATTCTAACACCTGCGAAAAACTAAAAAATTATACGGCCGCCGGCGATCAGCTTTCAATATGCTCCTCCTACGGCGCCGATTTTTATTACACCCGCTATCTTGCCGGTAAAAAATATATTATGGGAGGCGATGAAAAAAAGGCGGCGCGGGAATTCGAAGCGGTTATCGGCCCGCTTAATTTTGCCGAAACCAAGCGTGAAGTCGCTTATTGGCTCATGAATTACTACCATAAAAACGGCGATTACAAATCTTACTATCTTTATAGACGCGCCTACATAGCTTCTTTTTTTAATTCGCCGATGTTTATTTTTCTGCTCGGGATTATATGGCTTTTTTATGTGCTCAGAAAAGCCGCCGCTCGCCACATAATGATACCGGTTTTAAAGGCCCTTGCAAATCTTATGAATAAAGAAATGCTTTATAATAAAGTTTTTGACGCTTATTGCAATTTCGCCGATTGCGAGGCCGGAATAAAATATTACTCGGCTTATGCGAAAAATATAGATAAAAAAATATTTCCCGGGGCGTATCAACGCTGCTGCCTTAAATTGGCAAATTATATGCTTTCGGTTTACAGGCCCGAAGAGGCCAAAAAAATATATACCGAACTTTTTTCGTTCAGGCCGGATTGCATTGAAGCTTTGCTGGGATTAGCGATATCCGAGTACGATCTTAAAAATTACGAGGTCGCCATCGAGTATTTTAAAAGCGGCATAGAATCGGCCCCCGATAACCATCTATTTTATTATTACGCCGGAATATGCATGATGCTCGACGGAATGAAAAAAGAAGCCATCGAGCTTATTATGATATCTTATAAAATCAATTCTTCTTTCGAGCCCGCGCTCAGCCTTTGTAATAACTATTTTTTAGCCAATAATATGATAGCCGAGCTGGTTTCTTTTTATGACGATATCTTCGTGCTCGGTGATTTCAGCGAAAGTTATATACAATACTACTTGAAGTTGAACGTGTCCAGAATGGATTCGGCCAGGATTAAAAAAATGCTTGCTATGCTGCGCCGTATGAAAATCGCCCGGCCCGAAACCTGCCTCGAGGCTGCCGTGGCCTGCAGGGAGCTCGATTTATTCGATGAGGCGGCCGGTTATATTTACAAAAGCATTTTAATTTCGGCCGGTTATAAATGGCTTGCGGGCCTTAAAACGCTTAAAATTTTAGAGCGGGCCGCGATGTTTCTGCCGTGTTATAAGAACGGCCAGTATTTGAAAATACAGCTTTTAGAGCTTGGAATCACTTACAAGAAGAGTAATGATATAAAAAAAGCCGAGGATATTTTTAAAAAAATCATCGCTAATTTTCCGGATCACGCTTACGCCCATTTTTTATTGAATAACTATAACCGTTCGATCGAATTAATGGCGGCGGAGCTCAGTGAAAGCAATTATCCGTGGAACAACGCGTCTATAGTCGAGGCCATTTTTTACTGCCTTAAAGAAACGAATAACCGGCGGCGATTGGAGCGTTATCGCGAATGGGGCGTCCATTATGCGCGTTCGATATCTAACGAATTCGGAATATTTTCTTACAGGCATTTGCGTTACATTCCTAAAACGCAATTTCTAAATATTATCAACGACAATAACGCGGTTTAAAAATAAATGCGTATAAATAATAATTATTATTGACAAAACACGCTATATTTTTATAAAATAAGGTTTGGTTATGAGCATCAACGAAGAAGAAAACCGATTATCAAACATAGAGGCCGATATTAAAGAAGAAGACGCTTTAAAGTTTTTAGAGTCTATTTCGTCTTCGCCGGTTATAGGCGCCGCCGTGGCGGGCGGTTTTGACGCGCAGGAAATAGGCGATAATCAGATCGTTTCAACTTACGAAGAAGCTGTTAGAAAGATAGTCCTTCTCGAAGACCGCCTTAAAAGAAAAGAAAGTGAAATTATCGATTCGCAAAAGATGATAGAATCGGTGCTTGCTGAAAATCGCGATAATCTCGAGGCCGTCGAAAAAGCCGAAGCTGAAATAAAAAAATACGAACAGGAGCTTGAACAGGCTTTAAAAGCCAATCGGCACGAGCATGAAAAGCGCCGCCTGCATCTTTTGCACGTGCGTAATTTAAAACATGCCATAGCGGAGCGTGATGCCCGTATCAAACAACTCGAAACCGGGGCCGCGCAGTCATTAACGGACGCCTCCACTCAGCCGGACGCTTACGCCGCGGCGTTTGCGCCGGCAGCCGCGGATGAAATCAAAAAGCTTCAATCCGATATTTTTTACAAAGAAATCCAGATAGAAAAAATAAATTCATTGCTTTTATCCGTCCAGGGAGAGTCTTTAGCCTTGAAGGCTTCTAATGACGAACTTAAAAATGAAAACGAAATTTTAAAACTTGAAATCGGTTATAAAGAAAATTTATGCGCGGAGCTTAAAAGCAAGATATCTTCGATGGAATCCGAAATTGAAGAACTTTTTGAAAAGTGCGCGGAAATTTCGCGGATGAATGTCAGCGTGGAAGATATTGAAAAATTAAAGTTAGCCTCCGAAGTGAAGGAATTTTTAGAAGGCGAACTCGAAAAAATATACGGGAACGAAGACGATAAACAAGGCGCTGACGGCGCGGGAAACAGCGACACCCCGCCTTCTTTTGGTGATGAAATTAACGGCGCCGGAAGCGAAATGCCGCTCGAAGAAGGCGGCGGCCCAAAGCAGTTAAGCGAAGTTAGCGAAATAAAAGAAAAATTTAAATCGCTTATAGCCGAACGCGATAAGGCCATAGCGCTTTTAGATAAATTCGAAGTGGAATCTAAAACTAACGAGCGCGAATTAAACGAGCTTAAATTAAGACACGCCGAATTGGTCAACGAAAAAGAAGCGGCCGAAAATGAACTCAAGGAAAAAGAAGCCGAGCTTCAGGGCATTTATAACGCTTTCAGCAGTTATAAAGAAGAAAGCGGCTTTATGTCGCGCGAAAATAAAATATTGAAAGACGAACGCGAGGCGCTTACGGCGGAGATTTCAAAATTAAAGCGGGCTGTCGATGAATTTGAAACGGATGCCGCCGCTAAAGAAGAAGAAATTAAAGCGCTAAGCGCCGAAACCGAAGAAAAATTAAAGGCGGCCGCTGAAGAACATGAAAAACGCCTGCAGTCTTTAATCGAAGAAAAAGAAGAGGAATTACAGCGGATTAAAATCGACTGCGGGTCCGACGTAGAAATGTATAAGGCCGAAGCTGAAAAGCGCAAATCGGAGCTTGACGAATTTAAGGGGGGCTTCGAGGAACTGCGCTCTAAATATCAGACCGCTTTAGCCGATTATCAGGGAATAAGGCTTAACGTCGAATCTCTTTTAAGCGCGGTAGGCGACGCTTTGAATTATAACGGCGGGGCCGGCGGCGGAAACGAGGCGGCATCGCCTGTTTGGCTCGAAAACGAAATGGTGATTATAAATGACGATTGTCAGGAGGCGCCCGAAGATATAGCCGCGTTTTTTGAAAATTTTGCCGGTAACGCTGAATTGCAAATAAAGACGGCCCGCTATTGTTCCATAGAGGATGAAAACTTTTCCGGCCGTCCCGTTCTATACGTTTTTAACGCATCGGGCCGGGACGCCCTTGTTAAACTTATCGAATTGTCAGGTTTTATTAACGCGCCGGTAGTGCTTTATTCAAAAAACGACATAGATGTCCACAAGATAACCGAATTAATTTCGCGCGGCATTATAGAAGACTACATAGGGCCGCGGATGGATGAGACGGTTATACAGGCTGTTATGACAAGGGTTTTAAACGGCCGGCTTTCTAAAATACAGAAAGTGAGCGTTAAGAAAGATAACGAAGAAATCAAACTTAGAGAAAGCGTTGCGCTTACTATCGACAACAGGGTTAAAGCCGGACGCATAGAAGCGCTTAACGACCGCGTCGTTTATCTGCGGCAAGCTAACCGCAGATTAAGAGAAAGCATATCGCGCATGCAGGAATTGTTCGATCAGATAATCGCGAAGATTACGGCTATAAGTTTGCAGGAAATACCTCAGAATATAAGCGAAGGTTTTAACGAAATCACCGGAATACTTCTTAAAATCACTTCTATAAAATTATAGCGTTTCCGGTTTTTAAATATTTGCCGCGGCGGATAGCCTTGAAGTTAAAAAAAGCTTGCTTTTAATATTTTAATGTGATAAAATTAGTACACTTACATAAGAAAAGGCGTTAAAAACAGACTGCGCCAGAACAAATTATGTTTAGCTTAAAGGATGGTGGATGTTTTGAACATTACGGAAGTAAGAGTTAGAAAAGTTAGCGGTGACGGTAAACTTAAAGCATTTGCGTCGATTACGATCGATAACGCTTTTGTAGTGCACGATTTGAAAGTTATTGAAGGAAAAAAAGGCTTTTTCGTGGCTATGCCTTCGCGCAAAACTACGAACGGCGATTATAAAGATACTGCCCATCCCATTATAACCGAAACTCGCGAAAAAATACAGAGCGCTGTGTTGTTAGAGTTCGATAAAGTGAAAAATTTAATTGAAACTCCAGTAACCACGGCCGCAGCAATGTAACCATGAATAAGTTGGGGCGTCGCCAAGCGGTAAGGCAGCGGATTTTGGTTCCGCCATCCGTGGGTTCGAATCCTCCCGCCCCAGCCTTTTATAAAACAATAAATTGGGCAGATGAAAGCCGCATCTGCCCAATTTATTTTTATCCGGCGCTTTACTAACCGTTTTTTTATTGCCGCCGCAGTTTCTTAATAAAAGTTTTCGTCTGGAGATGTGTTGTTGATTATGGATATTTTTGCGCTTATACTTGCCGCGGGCCTGGGCACGCGGATGAAATCCAAATATTCAAAAGTATTATTCGACGTGGCCGGCGAACCCATGATATCCCATGTTATAAGGGCGGTCC
>Ga0302241_1002792_pt1 | contig 10058 bp, 5 predicted proteins | sample AAG_UR_Arg_MG_FD_193532 | JGI IMG/M metagenome (GOLD analysis project Ga0302241, IMG submission 193532) | Enriched activated sludge microbial communities from anaerobic digester in WTTP, New Holstein, Wisconsin, United States - AAG_UR_Arg | ecosystem: Engineered > Bioreactor > Anaerobic >...
ACGAACGTCACGGCGCCGAACGCCAGCAAGAACGCCGTGCCGACCACCATCAACTTGCTGTGCAGCAACAACCCCTCCCAGCGGTCTCGCCAGGGTTTGTGCCGATGGCGGCCCAAGTCGATCATCACGGGATAGCCGATGCCTCCTGTGACGATCAGACCGATGACGGTCAAATTGACGATCCAGTCGCCCTGGTAACGGACAAGGTTGTCGTCGTGGAGCCCGAATCCGGCGTTGCAGAAGGCAGCGACGGAATGAAAAACGGCGTGCCACAGCGCGATGTGCGGTGGGTAGTCAAAGAGGAACCGCACGAAAAGTGCGAGGGCGCCGGCGCCCTCGAAGACCAACGTCAAACGCAGCACGCGGCCGAGGACCCAGCGGACATTGGCGTTCTCGGCGGCTCCCAGGGTCTCGCTAATGACAGCCCGCTGCCGCAGGCTTTGGCGGCCTCCCAGTTGCAGGGTGATGTACGTCGTCACCGTCATGATTCCGACCCCGCCCACCTGGATCAGGGCCAGGATGACCAGTTGGCCGAGCCACGAGAAATCGTTGCCCGTCGAGCGGACCGTCAGGCCCGTGACGCACACGGCGCTGGTGGCGGTGAACGCCGCGTCCAGCGCCGTGATGGGACGCTGCTCGTCTGTGTACGACAGAGGCTGCGTGAGCAACACGGCACCGATGGCGATTGTCGCGGCATACCAGATGACCGAAACCCGCGCCGGGTGCTGCTTGATGGTACCGATGAATTTGGCCATATATTCCGACAGAAATCGGATTCCGCTATTTCCTGGACTGCGATCCCGTGCCCCGGCCGATGCGCTCGATGGCCTCAGCCACGGCCCTTCGGTGGCCGTAGATCGGCGTCGGATCCGTCGTGAACTCGGTCATCTCGGCCGTGATCGCATCCGGAACGGTCAGCAAGTCTTCCCAGCGGCGGACTTCTTCGGCCCCCCACTGCGAACGGTGCCGTTGAATCAACTCGCGGAGTAAGGACAGATACTCGTAATCCTCGACGCCCTCGCGCAACATCTCCCAGCGGATGCTGGAGACCGGCGGGGCGATCACGGGCTCGTCGCCGGAGCGGCCCGGAACGGCGGCCGCCAGCGGCGGGTAGATGAACCGGCCGTCGCCGTTGCCCCAGTAGCGTTTGACACCGCGGGGCGTCGAGTAGCCGCTGACGTAGCCCATCGGATCTTCGTACGGGTTCTGCGGCGAGTCGGGATACGCGGCCTCGGAAGTCCAGTAGTTCGTCTGCCAGACCAGCGTCCCGACGATCTTCCGCTGCCAGGTCTGCCAATGCCAGACCCGCAGTTCCGTGGCCGGGTGGTCGATGAACAGCGTGCAGTACGGCGCCTTGGGCCCCGTACACACGTACCACCAAAACTCCTCGCCGTGCGCGCGGCGTTTCTCCGCCGCCGCGTGATCGTAATTGAAACTGATCGGACACCAAATATCGACCAAGCCGGCCAGCACGTTCTCGCCCGGCTCTTCGGTCAACATCCGCCGCAGGCCCGGCGCGGACTGTTTCAGCCGCCGCATGCCCTGGGCGACGAAGTCGTAGTCCCGCGGTTCGGGCTCGTCGAACCAGTACACGTAGGCCATGTCCAGCCAACCTCGCTCGCGGAAGTGGTTCTCCAACTGCCGCACGTAACAGGAGAACATCGCCTGGTACTGCGGCGTCTCCTCGCCGAACTCGCCGATCCGCGGCGGATGACGCTCGTGAAACGTACCGCCGCCCATGCCTTCGATGTGTACGTCGAAGTTGTTGAAATGGTACTTGTCGACCGCCTCCGACATGGCGCGGTCGAACGCAGTGAAATCGACCTCGGCCCTCGGCGGGTCCTCCTGCGGCAGGAACTTGACACCAATCCGGTCCAGCGGCGTGGGGTCGTACGGGCTGATGCGGTGCTCGGCGAACGACTGGTGGTACAAATCCAGCACGCGGCGCTTGTCGGCCTCCGTCTTCAGCCCGTGGTAGCGGAAGATGTTGCCCACCGACAGGCCGAACGCCGTCTGCAAATGGTTGCGATTGGGCAGCGCGAAGTTCCAGACGTGCAGCTCCAGCGGAATCCGGGCCGAAAAGCCTTCCGCCTGCAGCGAGATCTGCCCGCGATAATCTCCAGGGCGCGTGCCGGACGGAACGTGTACCAGCACCCACAGCGGTTGATTCTCGCCGGCGGTGACGTCCAGCGGCGCGTCCAACGGCGGCAGGGCGTCGGGCCACCAATCCCGGACGCCCGTGGCGTCCGTCGGCTGCTGGACGAAGTGGTAGTAGACGTAGAGTATCCGCACCCGATCCGCCGCCAGCACGGCGCCGTCGGGTCCGCGCAGTTCGGATGCGGTCGCCGTCAAGCCGCGCAGGGCTTTGGCCGGACGCACGACGATTTGCACGGCTTCAAAGTCATTTCCGGCCGCCTCCAAATGAACCACGTCTCCCGTGGCCTCGGGCACAGGCCGCACCCGCGGAATTTTGCGCGTCGCGTCGCACCACCACACGGCCGCATCGCCCGTCACGCCGCCGATCCGTTGACCGTAGTCGCTGCGGTAGAAGTCGGGCACGCGGATCGTGAGACGGCCTTCCACCAGGGCGACGGCGCCTTCGAGAATCCGGAACGCGACGTCGTGAGCGCCCGCGTGCCGCGCCGACAACGCCGCCTGCACCTGGCAGCTTTGCTGCGGCGCGACGGCCGCCGCAGGTTCGCCGGCCGCCGCATCGTCTGCCAGGGCCAAGCGGAGGCTTCTCTCTCGATTTCCGGCATTCTTGACGCTCACCCGCAGCCGGTCCCGGCCCGAGGCCGGATCCCGCTGTAACTGCATCGACTCGATCGCCACATCGTCGCCGGAGGTTTTGACCACAGCCCAAATCGTCTCGCCCGTCAGGTCGGGCACGGTGCCGCTCAAGCGGCCGGCAAACTGCACCCCATTCACCTGAAGGTTGACGGGCCCCTCGCCGCTGCGGAGCCGCAACAGCAACCGGGACGCCGGCAACCACTCCGCCGGCGCTTCGGCCGCTGCCGCACCGACGCTGCCCTGCGCCGCCAGCGGCAGCCACGTTTGCCCGTCGCGACTGATCTCGACCACACAGCGTCCCGACGTGTGGTAGTTGACGTTGATTTCCACCCGTGCCGTCAGGAAATCGTGCCGCGGCACCCCGAACTCATAGACGACTTCGCTGCCGGCCCCAAACAGCCAGCGGTCCGAGTTGAACCAGGCCGACGCGCTGCGGAGCGTGCGGTGGTAATTGCTGCCCTCGTGGGCGAACGATCCGGCAAACGTGTACTGCCCGTCGCGGATCGTTTCGCCTTCGCCAAGCACCACATCCCTGCCGGCGCGATGTACGGGCACCGCGGGACTGATCCGCACCTGATCAAACTGGATCGATCCGATGGCGTGCCACTGTCCCAGCCGCAAAAAGGCGCCGTCGCACCGGTCCGGCACGCGGAACGCATGGCCCACCCACTGCCAGTCGGACGAGAGCCCGGTATGGTCCCGATTGGCGAAATTCGGGCCGGTGATCGCCATGCCGCTGCCGCTGGCGCGGCGGAGGCGAGTCTCGAAGCGATAGGTCCGCCCCGGCTGGAAGGAACAGCCGTCGCATCGCCAGTAGCTCGAATCGTCGCCGTTGCCCGTGACCTCCAGCCACTGCCGATCCACCCAGCGCCCCGCGCCGTCCAAATGCCAATTCGCGGGCGCCGCCTCGCCTTGGTCGAATTCCGCATTCGGAACCGCCGGCAACTCCGCAGCGAATGTCCCGCCACCGATTGCGGCAGGGCTACCCAGGATCAGTAGGATGCACGTCAAAACGACCTGAGGGGATGAAATCCAGGATAAACGCAGGTACATAGGTGCGGGTGGGTGCGAGTTCATGGTTCTGTTCCAACAGACTGCGAGGTGGGGCGGAAATCGTTTGCCAACCCGATATTGTTGCAGGAACTGCCCAGGTTTCAAGGTCGTACCTCCGTGTCCAGACCTGCGGGGCTGTTTTCTCAAGTCCAGCCGCGGTTTCTCAGCATCCCGGCTCGTCGCACAACCAACAGGCAGGTACGATGTCCTGGTCCGCAGAGATGCGGTTTCGTTCCAGAAGCCTTCATCTGGGAGACACACGCCATGCTCGCACGTTTCGCAAGAAGATCGCCGTTGTCATGCTTCGGTTCCGCACTGCTGATCGCCACGTGGTGCCAAGCCGCCGGCACATTGGCCGCCGAACAAGCTCCGGCTCAGACTGCCAAACCAGTCCTCCTCCTCACCGGAGAAGACTACCCTGGCCACAAGTGGAAGGAGACGACCCCGGTGCTGCGGTCTCAGTTGGAGAAGGACACGCGCCTGCAAATCCAAGTGGTCGAGGACTTGAAATTCCTGCGTTCGCCGGACCTGCACAAGTTCGCGGCGATCGTCATGCACTTCAAGAACTACGATCCGGCGGTGCCGGGACCGGAGGGGCAAGAGAACCTCGCCCGGTTCGTGCGCGAGGGCGGCGGCGCCGTGTTGGTCCACTTCGCCTGCGGCGCGTTTCAGGAATGGCCGGAGTTCGTCAACATCGCCGGGCGCGTCTGGGACCCAAAGCTCCGCGGCCACGATCCCTATGGCGTGTTCCGCGTGGACATCATCGAGTCGAACCATCCGATCACTCGCGGCTTGGCGTCCTTCGAGGTTCCCGACGAGATGTACACGTGCCTGACAGGAGAGACCCCCGTCACGGTGTTGGCCACCGCAGTCTCCAAAGTCGACCAGAAAACCTATCCGATGGCATTCACTCTCACATACGGCAAAGGCCGCATCTTTCACAGTCCGCTCGGCCACGATGTGAAAGCGCTCGGTACATCGGCCGTCGGCAAACTGTTTCGCCGAGCCACAGCCTGGGCCGCCGGGCTGCAGCCGATGGAGGTTGGCGGCAAATAGGTTCATTCCCGTCAAACTGGGAAAACTGGGTAGCATTCTCCTGAGGTATCAAAGAATCTTTAGCCTCCGGTGACGCCGGTCGATGAAGAAAACCGGGTCTTTTCACATGGGGGGGATATTCCATGAAAACCAGTTTGAGAATCTGTATGGTTGTGGGCTCGATGTCGATCCTGCTCGTGGCGGGGTCGGCAGTCCAGGCCCAGTCGTTATCTCGGGGACCTGTCGTGATGCCTGCTCAAGCGCCGGCGAGCCTGCCCGGCTACGGCGTGCCTGTCGGCGTCGCCCCCGTCGCGATCAATGCGTACGGCCAGCCGGTGCCGGTCTATGGCCAGTTGGTCTCCGTTCCGCCAACCAACACGGCTGGAATGACGCGCTTGCCGAACGGGCAGACGAAACCGGCCTTCCGCGTGACGGTGGTTGCCGACGAGACGCAGGCGGCGCCGAAACAGGAGCCGCCGAAAGAGGAACCGCAGGCGGAGCAACCGGACGACGTCATGTTGTCTGGGATCGACAAGAAGCTCGGTGGCAAGTCCGGCGTTTGCAGCCAGAAGAGTTGCGGCCACGCTGGCGATTGCTGTTGTTTCCCGTACGCCTTTCGCGTGTACGGCGAGTACCTGTACCTGAGAGCGCGCGATTCCGAGGTGTGCTATGCGGTCGAGACGAACTCGAATCTCGCCACGCCGGGTGGGCAAACGTCGCCGAGCGTTCCCATACAGACTTCGCCTATCGCGGTGCTGGATCAGGATTTCTCGTCAGGTTTCCGCGCGGGTTTCGGTGTCTGTCTGGACGAGTGCAGCGAAATTGGGGCCAGCTATACGTGGTTCGACACGTCCACGGTAGATTCCATCACCCGCGATATGGGCTATCCGATTCGGCAGATTAGCGCGATGGTCCTGCATCCCGCCGCGGCCAACGCCGTCACGGGGACCGTCGAGGCGGCTGGGCGGCACGACATCGAGTTCAATTTGATCGATATCGAGTACCGCAGCTTCCTGGTGCAGGGTTGCGCGTCGCATCTGGACTATGTCCTGGGCGTGCGCTGGGGCAACCTGGAACAGAGTTTCGCGGCTCGTTACACGGACGATCTGGGCCAGCCGGAAAACGCCTATGAAGCGGCGACGGACATTGATTTCGACGGTGCCGGCGTACGGCTTGGCTTGGAAGGCGAACGCTACTACTGCCGCGTTCCGGTGAAGTTGTACATGAAGGGCTTCGCCAGCTTGATGGCCGGCGAATTCGATGCGACCTACCAGCAGACCGTTCAGAACAACAGCAACTTCGGTGTGGACACAGGCTGGAAAGCCGGCCGGATTGTCCCCACGTTCGACCTGGAACTCGGCGGCGGCATCTACCTGCCGGGCGGGAAGGTGCAAGCCACGGTCGGCTACGTGTTCAGCGCTTGGACCAACGTCGTCAAGACGGAGGACTGGATCCACGCAGTTCAGACCAACGACTTCCGGGACATGGGCGATACGATCACCTTCGACGGGATCGTGGCCCGCGTGGAAGGCCGGTTCTAAACGGCGGGATGGTCGGCTTGGGGAAGAGCCCCCCGAGTTTCTAACCCGCTTGGATATTCTCCCGGAAAGCCGGCAGGTGCGCGCCTGCCGGCTTCCTGGCTTTCTTGCCCGTGCCGCTAGTAGCGGAACACGGCCGCGACCGGCTGCGCGGGGACCTGATCTGCCGCGACGGCATACACCTCGCCGCGGTGCAGCAGCGTCTGCACGGCGGCGAGATCCAGGAGGTCGTCGTCGCCACGTTGGGGCGATGATTCACGCTCGATGACCTCACCGCTGGCCGGGTCAAAGACGCCCCAACGATGAGCCGCTCGATCGACAAACAGCGATTCCACCTGCCCCTGATGCGCCGCCGCTACGATTTTGCGGACATCGTCCGACGTCTTGCCCGTGCCTGCCAACTTCCGGTACTTGGCAGCGACCTCCTGCTGCGCGACCGCGACACGGGCCTTGATCAGCGGCCAGGTCCGGCTGTGCAATTCGTGCTCTGAGAGATGGTCGGGATTTCCGAGCAGTTCGTCTTTCGCGATGAAACCATAGCTGGAGACCTCGCGGTAAATCGGCAGCAAGTACTGGACTCCGGCCAGGATCATCGGAGTCCGCTGGTCCCGCAGCGTCTCGCGCAACGCAGCATCGATGGCGCGGAAGTATTGGGCCAGTTCGTCCTTGGCCGGCTCGCGCTCGCCGCCCAGGCTGTGCACGACGGCGGACGACTTTCCCGGCTGCCTGCGCGAGGCTGTGTGGGCCAACGACGGGCGTTCGCTGGAATCGTAGTTCAGGAATTGGGCCATGTCCTTCGGCAGCCCGTCGACCTTGACTTCTTGCATGCCGAACTGTCGGCCTTCGAGCAACCGCACACGATTCTGGCTGAGAGCCAGGACATAGTACTGGTCGTTCGTCCCGATCAACGGCAGAAGCGGCTTGATCTGAAAGCGGCGATTGACAATCGCCATCTCGTCCAGCGACAGCGGAACTCGGAACCGGTTCAAGAACCCCTCGTGGACAAACACGGCCAACCCAAGGCTGCGTTTCTCCCAGAAGCGGGAGTCGGCTGGCAGCTCGCGCACGGGCTCCAACAATTGCTTGGCATCGGGTGCGCGCAGGCCTTGGTCGATCAGGCCCCGTTCGGCCTGCGCCAGCAGATTCTTGAGCCGCAGCGCGTCTTGCTGCCCGTCGCGCCCAGCGGCGTGCGTCGGCATGAAGATCGAGACGCACGGTCCTGTCTGTATCGCTGTCAACTTCCTCAGATCACTGGTGCTGAAGGTGTCCATGGCTGACCTCCCTTTCCCTAAAACGTGAGAAAGAACGAGAAGCAGAAGGGAACAAGTGACAGAGAATGCGACGTCTGCCGGGCCCGGCGCACTCGGTGGCGGCGACCCTGTGCCCGCCCAAGGCCGGACGATCGAGATGAATTCGGACGTCGCTTCGTAGACGCATGATACTCGACTCTGAAGTCGAGGGGGGGTATGCACATTCGCACACCCGCGCCCAACCTGTCTACCTTTAGATTAGACACAAACCTCGTTTGGGAATAGTTGCCTATGGCCGGAAAAGCGGAGTTTGCCCCGCTCGGCCCAGGTTTGCCGTGAGAAATCAGGAACGGTACGGGGTTTGCAAACAGCTAACTCTTTGTCGAGCCACGGGCCCGCACATCGAGCGGCCTTCCGCGGCTTGGCGACCAGTTCGGCGGACTACTTCTTGACGCCGCTTGGCAAAGTCGCCGTCGACAAGGATGCGGTCAGACGCCTGGCGGCATCGCCTCTGGTCGAAATCTGGGACGCGCCGCACGCTCGCGAGCACTGCTTGGAAGTGCAACTGCCTTTTCTGCAGGTGCTGTTGGACGAATTCAAGTGGTCGGTTATGGAGCCTACGTTTTTGCCTGACGCGGTCTGCGGCCGCTTCAGATGACGATGATATCTTGCCCGATTTGCCGGCTTCCACCACGTGCGGCACAGGCGCCGTCCGCCAGCTTGCCCATTCGGCAGGCTCCTGCCTATAATCTCCACTTGCGTTTTCCTTACCCCTCGTCACCGGACGAGATGTGTTTTGGGCCTTCGGAGCAGTCAAGGAGTACCATCGTGGCATCGGGCAAGTACCTGTTCACTAGCGAATCGGTCAGCATGGGGCATCCAGACAAACTCGCCGATCAGATTTCGGACGGCGTTCTCGACGCGTTGTTTGAGCAGGATCCCTACAGCCGGGTGGCCTGCGAGACGATGGTCACCACGGGAGTGGCCATCGTGGCCGGGGAGATCACCAGCAAGGCCGTTGTGGAATACACCAAGGTGGTCCGCGACGTAATCCGGACCGTGGGCTACACGGACGACCACATGGGGATTTGTGCCGACACCTGCTCCGTGCTGCTGGCGTTGGACAGGCAGAGTCCCGACATCGCCATGGGCGTCGACGAGGATGCGGCGAAAGGCAAGGAGATTGGGGCGGGCGACCAGGGTTTGATGTTTGGTTACGCCTGCGACGATACGCCGGAATTGATGCCGATGCCGATCGCGCTGGCCCATCGTATCCTGAATCGTTTGACGCAGGCCCGGTTCAACTCGGAGGCCGGCTGGCTGCGGCCGGACAGCAAGAGCCAGGTGACCATCGAGTATCAAGGCGACAAGCCGGTCCGCGTGGACACGGTCGTGGTCTCGACGCAGCACAGTCCCGATGTCTCGAACCAGGAAATCTACGAGTTCGTCGTGGAGCAGGTCGTGAAGCCCTCGTTGCCGGCCGAGTTGGTCCGGGGCGATGTCAAGTACCACATTAACCCCACCGGACGATTCGTGGTCGGCGGTCCGCACGGCGACTGCGGGCTGACGGGCCGCAAGATCATCGTGGACACCTACGGGGGTTGGGGGCGGCACGGCGGAGGAGCCTTCAGCGGCAAGGATCCGACGAAAGTGGACCGCAGCGCGGCCTACATGGCCCGGCACATCGCGAAGAACGTGGTGGCCGCCGGCTTGGCCCGGCGTTGCGAATTGCAGATCGCCTATGCCATCGGCGTGTCCGAACCGGTCAGCGTCCACATCGACACGCAGGGCACCGGGAGGATCGACGACGAAGCGATCTGTGGTCTGGTCCGTCGGATGTTCCCGCTGACGCCCGGCAGCATCATCAAGTACCTGGATTTGCGGCGACCGATTTTCCGCATGACGGCGGCGGGCGGACACTTCGGCCGCAGCGAGCCGGAGTTCACGTGGGAAAGCACCCATCGCGCTGCCGAACTGACGGCCGCCGCAGGGTAGGGACGACGCGCGCGGCATCGGCCATAGTCCTATGTCCACCATCGCAACGACAGCCTCCGCTGCAGCCGAGTACCAGCCGAGCCAACGGGCGAGGTGGGCGGGCGGGCAGCCCATCAGCCCGCTGATGGCCTATGCGCTGCAGAACCCCGACCTGATTTCGTTGGCCGTGGGGTTTGTGGATCAGGACACGCTGCCGGCGTCCGCCGCCAGCGAGGCCTGGTGTGCCCTGTCTCGCGATCCGCGGGCCGCCGGCGCGGCGTTGCAGTACGGGACGACGCCCGGCCATCCGTCGCTGCGCGAGCGGTTACTAGAGCGGACGCGGCAGGCCGATCCGCAAGGCCCTCCCATCTCGCTCGATCAGATGGTCGTCACGGCGGGCAGCAATCAGCTGCTGCAC
>Ga0302241_1002795_pt1 | contig 10049 bp, 10 predicted proteins | sample AAG_UR_Arg_MG_FD_193532 | JGI IMG/M metagenome (GOLD analysis project Ga0302241, IMG submission 193532) | Enriched activated sludge microbial communities from anaerobic digester in WTTP, New Holstein, Wisconsin, United States - AAG_UR_Arg | ecosystem: Engineered > Bioreactor > Anaerobic >...
CCCTGACCCAGTTGAAGAAGCTCACTGATGAGCATTTTGCTTCTGCCCAGTTCCGCCGTGAGCGTCAAAGGAATATCCATGATGAAGTCGATGTTGATATTCGGTTTTCCTTCCGGACGCGCCCTCTGGAGTTCTTCGAAGTGGACGCTGGACACCTCGGTTTTCTGTTCCACCGGGTGTGAGGACTGTTCCATTTCTTCCTTGACGTCATCCCAGCCAAGTTTTTCGTCCGCAGCTGAGCTTACATCTGCAGCTTGTGCCGCATTTTTCATCAATTCATCAATTTCATTCTGTTCCATATTCCAAACCCTCTTTTTCAGTTAATATTTGAGAGATCTGAACCGCTTTATTTCCTTTGAATATTCCCGGATAACCTCTGTATTTCGGGATTCCCTCCACATAGATATCCAGTGGATCCGACGAGTAGTGATCAAGCTGAATAACATCCCCTTTTTTGAGGTTGGCGATGTCCTTCCCCAGAATCGTAACCCGTCCGAGTTCCACCATCATATCGACCTTTGATTCCATAAGTCCCGCTTTAAAACGGTTGCTCCAGGCCCGGTCCACTTCCAGCTGTTCACTTTGGAACCCGGCGGCAAGTTTTTCCTTGACCGGTTCCAGCATCGCATAGGGAATACAAATGGAGATGACACCGGAAGTGTACTCTACCTCCAATTCGAAATTCATGACCACGACAACGTCTGTTGGGGGAACAATTTGTGCGAACTGAGGATTCACCTCCGCTCTCTGATAGGTGACGCTCAGGTCAATGAGGGTCTTCCAGCTTTTCTCCAGGTCGGCAAGGGCACTCAAAACGATTTTCTTGATCAGATTGCTTTCAATAGCGGTAAATTCGCGTCCTTCAATCTTGAAGGCTTCCGTGCCTGTACCACCGAAAATGATATCCACGAGCGTGAAGATGATCTTTGATTCAACTACAAAAATGGCCGTTCCACGCATTGGATCCATACGAAACAGATGAAGGCTGGTGGGCACAGGCAGAGTTTTGAGAAACTCGCCGAATTTGATCATGTCGGCGGACACGGCGGTAATGGAAATGACTTTGCGCAATATGGAAGAAAGAGTTGCACGAAAGGTGCGGGCATATTTTTCGTTGATCATCTCCAGTGTAGGCATCCGTCCGCGGATAATTCTGTCCTGACTGGTCAGATCGTAGGGAATGATCGCCCCCGGCTCGTGATACACCTCTACTTCGGTTTCAATTTCACCGCCAGAAATCCCCCTGAGCAGGGCATCAACTTCTTCCTGTGTAAGAATATTGGCCATAAATCCTCGCCTTAGGTCCGTCAGGTCTACTGAATGACAAATTCGGTAAAGTATACCTTGTTGACTTTGCCTTTTGTTTGATCAAGAATCATATTCACCCTGGTGGCGATTTCGTCGCGCAGTCTCTGTTTACCGAGCGGGTCAATCATCTCGCGATAAGTCTTTGATGTCAAAAGATCCAGAATCGTGTCTCGCAACATCGGGTTTAAGCGCCTTAACTCATCGGCGGTCCCCTGTTCGCTAAGCTCCATTTGCATGGTGACTTTCAGATACCTTTCCGATTCATTATCAAGCAGATTGACGATGAAAGGCTCCATCGGGTAAAAAATCGTGACTTTCAGCGGCTCTGTTGATGCAGCTTTGACCTCTGCACTTTGTGGCTTGGGCTGAAAAAAGAAAAAGTAAGCGCCTGTCGCTCCTCCTGCGATCAAAAGCACAACGACAACGAGGATAATAATCAGCGGCAATTTTGATTTTTTCCCGCCGGCACCTTGGACCTGACCTTCTGGGTTTTCCTCATCGGAGTCGTTCAGCCCCGGGTCTCTTTCCCTTTTTTCATCGGCTGCCATACGCGTCACCACCCTTGCAATTTTATTCAATTAGGTTGTTAGCAAAGAGCATACCACCGCCATGTTTTTTCCTGCGCATGGTTTCACATGTCATTTCAATACTTTATAGATCTGTGATTGTGGCGTGATTGTGGAAATTAAGTTGATTTTTCTTTTTTTGACGAAATGTCAAAGAATTGACAAATTTCTGACGAGGAAGGGAAAGATGCAGGTGACACGAAAAATTGCCACGCCAGGCGTCCCCGTCGTCAAACGGAGACACCTGACGCCTGTTCGTTATTGTTTAATATTCATCAGCACCTGCATCAGCATGTCTTCGGTAGTGATCACCTTCGCATTGGCCTGATACGCCTTCTGGGCGGTGATCATGCGGATGAATTCCGTGGCGATATCCGTGTTGGACATCTCCAGCGTATTGGGAGTGAGAGTTCCCATGCCGGAGGCACCGGGAATATTGCGCACGGACGAGCCGGACATGACTGTTTCACCAAACAGGTTTGAACCCAATTTATTAAGAGCCCAGGGATTGGGAAAGGATGCCAGAATAATCTGAGCAAGCTCGGATGTCTGGCCGTTGGTGAAAAACCCGCTGATTATACCGGCCGGGTCGATGGCCAGAGACTTCAAGTTACCTGAGGTGTAGCCATCAGCCGTGGTGGCTCTGATGACCGATGCGGATGCATACTGCGTAATGGCAAGTGCCTGCGGACTGGTTAAGTCCCAGGTGACTGTACCAAATGTTGCACCGGTACCCAGTGCCGGCATCGTAATTTCCACATCATCGGTTGGAGCGGTCATCGCACCTCCGCTGTCGAACTCAAAGAGCACAGAGGCCGGCGACGTCACCGCGGTGCCATCAAGTAAAAATGTTGCAGTCCATGTATTGTTGGCTGTTTTCGTAAATACCGTTTCAAAGGTATGCACTGCGCCGAGCGAATCGTAAATGGACTGTGTTGTGGTGTAGGTATCATTTACAGCCGCTTGTGAATTGAGATTGGCACCCAGGGAATAAGTTGTCGTCATCTGCGGCTCCGACTGCAGACCAGTAAGTGTAATGTTTCCCAGCGCGCTCAATGATCCGTCTTCACGAAACATCTGACCCTGCAGATAATAACCATTGATATCGACGAGCACTCCATTGGCATTGAGATGAAACGCACCTGCTCTTGTATAGTAGGTTGCACCCTCATTGTCGTTGACCATGAAAAAGCCGTCACCGTCGATGGCGGCATCCGTCGCGTTTCCCGTGGTTTCAAAAGAACCGGAGGCAAAAGATGTCTGGACCTCCGCTACCGCCACGCCGCGGCCGACCTGCAGTGTTCCGGATGACCCGCCGGAAATGCTCGAGCTCAACACGTCCGCGAAAAAAGTCATGTCTCCTTTAAAACCCAGTGTGTTGACGTTGGCCAGATTGTTGGCCACAACGTCCAGCTGCTTGGCGCTGGCATTCAAACCTGATATTCCCGCCCATAATGCGCTGCCCATAATATTCCTCCTCTATGTCAAATTTTTGTTAATTGTCTACTTTGGTTATTGAAACGACGTTCGAAAATGCCACTTCCTGACCGTTCACCGTCAGGTAGGGCTTACCGTTTTTGAAAGACACTCCCTGAATCCTCCCGTAGAGCATCTGTTCAGGAACCACCGTACCTCCCCTGGCGTCCGATGCAGTAATTTCCCAGGTATAATTTCCGGGAGGCTGCGATCCCGAATTCCAGAGAATGCTTTGTGCCCCGGCTTTTTGCGGCGCGAGTTTTATCGTATCGACCTTCATCCCGTTGGCATTATAAATTTTTATCGTGCCGTTTTGAATGTCGGCGGGCAGGCGATAGACAATGTTCGTGGCGGAACCGCTCACCGTGATGGAATTTCCCTTTACCACCGCATCATTGCCGATCAGGTTAGCCATTTGCGCACTGCTGAACTGGTTTAAATATTCCGGCAGCGCCCCCATTGTTTCGTTCAGGTTGGTTAATTGTTCCAGCGAGCTGAACTGAGCCAGCTGGGCCACAAACGCGGTGCCGTCCATGGGGTTTAGCGGATCCTGATGGCGCAACTGGGCAATCAGCATTTTTAAAAAAGCGTCTTTACCCAGTGTGTTATCTACTCTTTTTGACGCGCCCGCATAACCGCCCGCTGTTGTTTCCTGGATTCCTGAGATCATATTTTTCTCCTTTTAAGCAAATAAACTTATCTTCCCTGTGTTCCATGCCAGTCGGTTCATTTTCTGTGCGGCAACGTGGTTTGCCTCTTTGCTTTCCCGCTCAGAGACGATGACGGTATTATTCTCATGCCTTCCCGACTGATCACGTCCGAATGCCTGCTGCTGATTGAAGCCCTGTTGGTATTGCTCGTGGCGGTCCTGCAACATCACCTCGCACCGCTCGATAATCAACCCATGGTTTTGCAGCGCCCCTCTTAACGATTCCATATTGGCGCTAAGCGTATGATGGACGTCTCTGTTTTCGGCAATGAGCACAACTTTCAGAGTCCCGTTTCGTAACATGACATCCATTTCCAGATTTCCGAGAGTCGGGGGGGAAAGATTTATTTTCACCCTGCCCCCTTCCTTATCCGCGATTTCGATAAAACGCGCGCTGATACGCTCGATAATCTGTGCCGGAGAAATATCACCATCGCTCATCTTCTGCGCGGACGCAAAGGACATCGTGGCATTGGGGAGTTGCACCTCGATTTTTCCACCGGCCGGCACCCTCTCCGAAGCAGCCCCCCTGGCTTTACCCTGTGCGGGCAGGGCTTCACCGTTTTGCGCAAACGATTTGAAATGGCCGTCCTGTCTCGGCTGATCACTGATTTCGGTAAATACTTTATTTTCTGTCTGATGAGTCGAATCAGCTTTGGCGGAGTTCTGTTTTATTATGACTGTGGCTTCGTCTTCGCGGCCATCGCTCAATATCTTTGGAGAGCCTTCCGTTGATGGGTACAAACTATTAATACGAAGACCTGAAGAGACTTTTTCCGTCTGCATGACTTGTTCATAATCTTCCGTATGCGGAACTTCACCTGTCCCCGGCATTATTGCCCCGCCAGCTCTTCCGGGCTTGGCCGGAGCATTTTCCGCCTGAGATGTTTTTCCGGCCTGCGCTTGTATCTGCTGCAAATTTGGATTTATTTGCCGCAATTCAAGACCATTGTTGTTTTCCCTCTGCCCACCACCGGCCGGCCCCTCATCAAGCTGTGATTCTGAAACATGGGCGGCGAACTCCGTCTTCAGACCTTCACGGGCAGGTGCGCCATTTTTGTGCCAAACATCGGTCATCCGGCGCACCTCGTCATCTGCCTGCTCCATCGATACTTTCTGACGGCTGCTGTCTTTGGCCTGTTGGGACATAACTTCTTTTGCCTGTGCAAGAACCGATGCCGGAGACTGAATGTTTTTTTCAGTCATATCTGCCGAGGCGGGGTGGGTAAATGATAATTTCCCTTCTTTTGGATTCCCTTTTAGTGCTTCGCTCAATTCCCGCACCACCTGGGCGGGCCCCGGAGACATGTTGTCCGTCCGACCTTTAGAATCCTGCTCGTTATGATAAACACCCGCCCGGTTGTTCATGTTTTGATTTGAACTTTGTATTTCTTCTTCCTTCGTCACCACCGCCGGGGAAGCCTGATCGACCGGCAATGGGATGGGTGCAAATACCATCCCCTGGTTGTGTTTTTCCTTTAGTTCGTCAGTGGTAAAAGCCATGGAATCGTCTTCCGACTGGATAACTCCTTCCGGAGCATCATGTCTGGATAAATCGGGAAATGCCTCTGCACTTTGCAGCAGCGCCTGCAATAGAACTCCTTCAAAGTCATGACAAAAGGCATCTCCGCCGTTTCCGGCAAGACCTGAGGACTCCGTCTTACCCGATAAACCGGGCGATTGCGTCAGCACCTCCAGGGATAACTGTGTCACCAAAATATTTGCCGAACCTGTCATAATTTCCATACGCGCCTCTGCACAATTTTAACAAGCTTAAGAGCAAGGGGCATGCCAAAAGCAATAATGCTCGCATTACATAATAATATCAATTACATAACTATTCTGAAATTCTATCCAGGATCTGTCGGCAGGCAAAAAACTCCTGTTTCAGGGGAAATATTTTTCCCTGGCAGGGGGAAATTGAATATGCAGAAGATACCTCCAGGTGAGTAAAAAAAGACGACCCGAGAGTCGTCTTCAAGGCAATATATCTGTTCACATCTTGGGCAACTTCCGCATTTGAACAAACGCAGTGGAATGTGCCGTTTTAAGCTTATTTATCGCCGTTATTCGCTTTTTGAGCCGCCGGCTCTGGTTATCTCTTTTGTTATCTCCACCGCCTTGGCCGGTGTGAGGAAAGCCCATAGAGCACCGGCCTTGTCTTTTTTCATATTCATTGTGATACCGGCGGCAGTTTTCGTGTCAAGCTTTTCCATCATGGGACCTGCCTTCGCAGGAGGAGTGCTTTCGTAAACTTTGGCCATTTCTTTAAATCTTTTAATATTATCCTCGCGCACCTGGTCGAGTTCCGCGGCAAGTTTCTCCTCCTGCGCCTTCAGGATATTCATCTTTTCAACGATGTCCCGGCGTAACGCCAGCAGTCTCTGTTCTTCGGCACGCAGGAGGTTTTCGCGCTCGTCAAGCTCCGCTTTTTTGGAGGCAAGAGCCTTGGCCAGATCCCTTTGCTCGGCAAGAATATCTTTCATGGCATCTTTCGGAGGCGCAGGCATCTCATCAGGAAGGTTCATCTCCTGTGTCTGTGCCGCCTGGGCGACGGTTACCTGCGGCTCGGCCTGCGCCTGCCTGGTAAATGATGCCGCCCCGGTAAAGAAATCCCCCTTCTCAAATATTCCCGACACACCGGCCACCTTCACCAGAATAAAAACAGCCAGCAGTATCTGAACAGAAATTATTATCCTTTTCATTTTTCTCTCCCGCCAAATTTCAGAACGGACATCTCATCAGAATCCTTTTGTTCAGTATCATTGACATCTTTAATGTATTCTTCCTTCTGTTTATCTTTCAGATTTTCCATTATTTTTCTGTTTTTAACCGCCTCGACCAGGTCTTTTCTCTTTTGATCGACCGCTTCGATTGTTTGCAGGATTACTTGATTTTGTTGTTTTTCACTTTCGCGCAGGCGCTCTACATAGACGAGAATGGATGAGATGTCGTGTGCTTTTATGGTCTGGCTTTGCATATTGCGCAGACCGGCGACCATGTTTTCTCTTTCGCTTTTCAGTTCCTCCAGCATTGCTTTTAGCCGGTCGAGCTCTCGTTTGAGCTCTGAAAATTCATTGAGAATTTTTTCCTCAATGTTCAACCGGTAATCGAGCACTGACTGAAGCTTGAATTTAAACATGCCCTCTATTCCTTAAACAATGCCAGCAGCTGCTCTTTCGCCTGCGCGAAATCAATTTTCTCACCGATGTCCTGGCGCAAATAAGCGTTGACCCTGTCCATCATCCTGATGGCGTAATCAATCGAAGGATTAGATCCCTTTACATATGCACCGATATTGATAATATCTTCCGCCTTTTTATGAGTGGCAATAATATTCATCAGATCGTTGGCTTTTGCCTTATGCTCCGCATCAACAATGTCGATCATCACGCGGCTGATGCTTTGCAGCACATCGATGGCCGGATAATGATTTTTGTTTGCCAGGGCACGTGACAGAGAAATGTGGCCGTCGAGAATAGATCGTGCCGCGTCCGATATGGGCTCGTTGAAGTCATCTCCCTCCACAAGGACCGTATACAGGCCGGTGATGCTGCCCACCCCTTCGACGATACCAGATCTTTCCAGGAGCTTCGGCAAAAGGCTGAAAACGGATGGGGTATAGCCTTTCGTCGTCGGCGGTTCACCCACCGACAAACCGACTTCCCTTTGCGCCATCGCGAAACGTGTGAGTGAGTCGATCATTAAAAGAACATCATTGCCCTGATCGCGAAAATATTCCGACACCGCCGTAGCCACATACGCAGCCCTCATGCGAATCAGCGGGTGCATATCGGAGGCAGCGACAACCACTACCGATCTGGCCAGCCCTTCTTCACCAAGATTTTCCTCGAGAAACTCGCGCACCTCTCTGCCGCGTTCGCCGATCAACCCGATGACGTTCACATCCGCCTTTGTGTTGCGCGCAATCATGCCCATCAGAACACTTTTACCGACGCCGGAGCCGGCGAAGATCCCCATTCTCTGCCCTTTGCCACAGGTGAGAATACCGTTCAAAGCACGTATGCCCAGATCCGTGGGCACTTTTATTCTGCCACGATCCAGAGGATTGATCGGTTCGGCATAAATCGGGTATTCATCCTCCAGATGTATCGGGCCTTTATTGTCAATGGGGTTACCCAGACCGTTGATGACCCGTCCCAAAAGTCGCTTCCCCACGCCGACACCCGCCTTGTGTCCCATGGAAATAATCTTGCAGCCTGGTCCCAGTCCCTGGATACTCTCCAAAGGCATGAGCAAAACCCGTCCGTTTTTGAAGCCGACTACTTCCGCTTCCACCGGCTCATCGCTGTTGACCGGCACAATACCACATACCTCACCGATAGAAGCGGCCGGGCCGTTACCCTGAACCATCAAGCCGATGATCTCGGTTACTTTACCATTGACGCGAATAGGATTTACGCGCTTCAAAATGTTTTCGTACCTGGACAGGTTGATGGCAGGTTCACTCATCCGGTTCCCTTTCAGATGTGCTTCGACGGCAGCATCGCCGCCTTGATTTCCTTAAGCTGGCTTTCCAGCCGGGCATCTACTTCTCCGAACATGGTTTCTGCAACAATGCCGCCTCTTTTCACGGAGGCGTCTTCTTCAAAGACTATATTGCGTATACCGTCAAACGACTGAAGAAAATCTTTTTTAATTTCCATCATGTAACGAAAATCCTGCGGATGCAGATGTATTTTGATGCCTTCCGTATCCGCAACATTTTTCAGTGCTTCTTTGAGAACTCCGACAATTACATCTTTGCGCGTCGTCACTTCCTGATGAATAACTTTTTCTGCAATGGCAAAGGCAAGTTTCACCATCTGTTCTTCACCTTTTTCCAGAATGTCTTTCCTGATCTCGGGCAGCGCTTTCAGAGTGGCCAAAAGCACTTCCACTTTAGAGTCTATTTCTTTACTTTGGACTTTGCTTCCGTCGGCGTGACCCCTTTGATAAGCTTCCTGTTCACGTCTGGCCAGCTCGCCCTGGGTCATCTGAACAGTTTTAGTTTCATCGGCACGAGCTCCTGCCGCATCCGGTCTTCCCGGCTGCCTGCCTCGACCGGCGGCGGGCACGGCGTTTTTCACGGCACCGGACAAAGGCACGCTCTTGCCTGATTCTATAATCTGCCCGGCTTTAATCACATTTTTTTTATATGAATCCATCCTTCTCATCACCGCGCAGAATTACAATTCTGCCTTCAGATTCGAGTCTTTTCGTTGTATCAACAATCTTTCTTTGGCTTGCTTCGACCTCTGAAAGCCGAATCGGCGGCATAAGAGCGATTTCTTCCTTAAGCATTTCGGCGCCGCGTTTGGAGATGTTCTTATAGATTTTCTCGCGCTGGCTCTCGTCAACTATTTTCAATGCCCTGGCAAGATCTTCCGTACTCACATCCTTCATCAGTTCCTGAAGAGACTTGTCGTCAAGCCTTAAAACATCTTCGAAACTGAACATATAATTTCGTATTTGCGCGGCCAGCTCCGGGTCTGAATCCTCAAGCGACGTCATAATCCCGCTTTCTGTAGCACGGTTCATACGGTTGAGTATGTCGGCCATAAGCTGGACGCCCCCCATCTGCAGATCACTAGAGTTGCCGCTGATGAGTTCCTTGTCCAGAGTTCTGGCGACTTCCTCGATAAATTCCCGCGGCACGCTTTTGAGCGTGGCCATACGTTTGGCCGTTTCATACTGAATAGCGGGCGAAAAATATTCCAGAACTTCCGCCGCCTTTTCCGGCTTGAGATGAACGAGAATCAAGGCAATAGTTTGAGGATGTTCGGTACGTGTGAATTCCGCCAGCACTTTGGATTCGATTTCGTGCAGCCGGTCAATGATCGGGTTGTCGAATGCCGTAACCCCTACCTCGTTGATAATCGTCTCTGCATCTTTTTCACCAAGCGCTTTGACCATCAGGGATTTGGGAGCTCCGTCACGAACAATTATCGTGCCGCCCTTTTCCTTGGCCATCGTGCAAAACTCCGTGG
>Ga0302241_1002799_pt1 | contig 10039 bp, 9 predicted proteins | sample AAG_UR_Arg_MG_FD_193532 | JGI IMG/M metagenome (GOLD analysis project Ga0302241, IMG submission 193532) | Enriched activated sludge microbial communities from anaerobic digester in WTTP, New Holstein, Wisconsin, United States - AAG_UR_Arg | ecosystem: Engineered > Bioreactor > Anaerobic >...
TTTATTATTTTTTATCTTTTCTTCCAGATATCTTATTATACCTGCTACCTTTTCATCTTTTTCTATACTTATAAATTTTTTAAAATAAGAGAGACCAACTGTTAACTCACCTTTACGACAATAAAGTACACCAAGATTATATAGACTGTCTGTATGGTTCGGATCAAGCTTCAGAGCTTTTTTTAATTCTTCTATTGCCATTTCTTGATGAACAGGATTTGTTGACTTTGTATACATTATGGCTGTTTTAAATCTTATTGCCAGAGCAGTCATAGTATAAAGAGTTGGTTTACCTGTAATCTTTTTTATAACAGTCTGCATTAAGGGCCTGTTTTTTCTCGGTGTAATCTTTGTAGGCAATTTTTCATACAGTTCCTGGGGAAGTTTTTTTAGAGGAAGAAGTTCATTGAAATTGTATTCATCTCTGCTTTCATTGGATTTTAATATCCTGTAGGCATTGTTAATATTAATCATTTTATCTTCCAGGTCTTTCCCTTTAAGATCTGGATGATATTCTTTTGCCAGTTTTCTATATGCTTCATGTATATCGTCCAGAGATGCATAAATTGGCAACTCCATAATTGTATATAAATTTGTATCTTTTACCATAGTCATTACTCCCCAAGCTACTCTGTTTTTTGTAATTATGAACCTGATATTTAATATTATACCCATAAATTCATTATTTTATTCCTGAATTTTACTGTATTAAGTCTTTTTTGTTAAATAATATTACAGTAATAGCCAGCATTATTAATATAATATCCATAGAATAACCTGCTTTATAAAATATATCTCCCGATGTTAGAGGGGGTATTTTCACAAAAAGACTTAAAAAGAGATTTTTTATATTGTGGACTTCGAAAATGGAATAAGAAGGGAGTATATAATAAAGTGCCACAAAGATATAATAGAGAGGTTTTGAAGAGTAAAATATTGTTGCAACCCAGACAAAGATATCCCCTGAGAGGAAAAAAGTTACTACTGATGCAAGAATTGGTCTCATCATCATAGACATAGCCATAGTAATAGAACCCATCATAAGTAATTTACAAAACATCAAAATACATCCATAAATATCAGAGTAATCGACCTTGCCATTTAAGTATATACTGCCTAATATCAACATAACTCCCATTAGAATACTATAACTTAGTAATACTATTGTACCGGCTAAAAATTTCCCCAGTACTACCTCTAATCTACTGACAGGTTTTGATATTATCAGTTTTATTGTTCCTCGGTCTATTTCAGTGGGAAGGAAAGTGGAAAAAGTAAGAAGAACAAGAAATATGCCCAGTAGATCTATAGCTATGGAGAAAAATGTTACCAGTGTACCAAAACCCTTCTGATTAACTTCCTGTGTCAATATTTTTATTTCTTCCTGGGAAACCGATCTTCCCTGTAACATAGAGTGGACCAGTTTTTGAGAAATTATTCCTACAATCCCGCTGAATATCAGAAAGAGTATGGCAGTTAGTATTCCTGCTATGACTATTGCCAGGATCAATTTTCTTTTTGTCATTTCTCTTATGGTATCTTTACTTATAGCTATAACTGGTGTCACGGATTTTCTCCTTTTACTGCTGTATAAAAGATTTCTTCCAGTGTGTTTTTTTGTTCTGAAATGGAGATTAAAGGACATTCGAACTGTCTTATTATTTCTATAATCCCAAATTCCTGTTCTTTATTCTTTATTAAAATCAGATTTTCATCTGATTTTGTTTCTATTTCAGCTCCGAGACCTGTGATTTTCTGACCTGCTTCCTCAGGAAGATTTTTTGTGCGAATTTCAATTACTCCCTTATTTGTGTTTAATTCCTCCATAGTACCTGCTCTGATTATTTTTCCTCCTTTGAGTATACAGACTCTATCACATAGTGATTCTACATCAGAAAGTATGTGAGAACTTATAAATATAGTTTTTCCTGCTTCCCTTATATTTATAAGGAGATCCTTTACTTCTTTTCTTCCTATGGGATCAAGATTTGCTGTGGGTTCATCCAGAATGAGTAAATCAGGCTCATTAAGGAGTGCCTGTGCAATACCAAGTCTTTGAACCATACCTTTAGAATATGTTGTTATGAACTTATTCCCTGATTCTTTAAGTCCTACCTGTTCCAGAACCTCATGAATTCTTTCTTTCCTTCTTACCGGGTTAATGTTTAAAAGTTCTCCGTAATAATTCAACAATGATATGCCTGTATGATGTAAATGAAGATTAACCGATTCCGGCAAAAACCCGAGTTTTCCCTTGCCCCTGGGGTCTCCAAGGGGTCTCCCCAGTAATTTTCCTTTACCGGATGTAGGTTTTAAAATGCCTAAAAGCAGGTATATAGTAGTAGTTTTTCCTGCTCCATTTGGTCCGAGGAAACCAAATACTGCTCCAGAAGGAACCTCCATAGTAAGGCCCTGTACAGCTTTGACTGAATCCAGGTTTTTTGGATTTCCATAGGTTTTAGTGAGATTGTCAGTTTCTATAGCCAGTTTCATATTACTTCAATAGAGGAAGTATAACTTCCTCAAGAATATTTTTTAATCTTTCATCTTTCTTATTCTGTTTATATATATATGTTATAGTATTATTTTTATCTATCAGTATGAGAGTTGGTTCTGTTATTTCATAGCTCAGTGTACCCATACCGTTTGAGTCAAAAAGGATATTAATTTTATAATTTTTATTTTTCAGGAATTTTTCCAGTTCAAATCTTAGATCTCCCACGTTTACTGCAAGTATTTCAACTTTTTCACTGTTTTTATTATAGAATTCTTCCAGTTCAGAAAGGCTTTCATCACAGAGAGGAATAGAACAGCTCCAGAAATAGAGTATAACCGATTTTTTCCCTGTGAATTCGGCAATCGACATCTGTCCACCAGATAAGTTTTCCATCCTGAAATCCGGTGCTATTTTACCCACATCTGATGATACAGTTTGATTGCCTGAAGAAGCCAGCTCAGGTTCTGAAAGATTCGGACTTTTTGCTATATAATGTATAAATATGGTAAAAACTATGAATAAAAATAAGGCTGGATATTTTAAAGCTTCTTTTGTCATAAGTCTCCTTTAGTGTCAGGAAAGAACTCTGTCTGTTTCGGGTCTACAGGAATGATCTCATAACCTTCAGGTAATTTAAATATTTTAGTATCCAGGGGTTTTGTATTTATCTCCTTCATTTCCAGATTGAAGATAAAACCTGACAGGGATGATTCTACTTTTAAATATCTTTTAAGTTCATATGAAAACCACATAGTACAGCTTTCTTCTGTTTCTTTATTTATATATCTGGTTTTTTTACACATATAACCTTCATATTTTTCTGGAGGAAGTTTTTCTTTTTCAATTAGCTTTAAATGTAAATCTCCAATCCAGGATTCTTCCAGAATTGTATTTACTCCTGTTCCACGGGAAAGAGAATAAATTTTTTTCATATCATGAATTATTAAATAAGAAGATACATTATTTTCTTTGATTATAATATAACTTACATTGCCTTTATTTTCACTTTCCCAGTCATCTCTTCTGTAATAAGTGTCTTTACTTTTATATTCATAGACATGGACTGTATATTTTCCGTGTTCATCTGTTACATTCAGAAGGTAAGAGAGAGAAAAGTCTTTTTTTTCTGGAGTTTTACTATAGGAGATATTTATACTTAATAAAATAAAAAAAAATAATAATATGAGTGATTTTTCAATACTATATTTTCGGTAAATAACTATCACTCCCTGATAATCAGAGTTCAGAAATTAATTCTATGGATAAAATATTTCTCCTTCCTGAGCTAATATTAATTATAGTTAGTTTTATTAACTTTTAAAAGGTCTTTACTTTTATTGTTTTTAAGTGATATATTGTAGGTATAAATACAGACAAAGAGTAATCCAGGATGGTTTACAAATGGAAATATTACTTATTACATTTGCTGCAGAACATATATATCTTGAATATTCTGCCTGTGGACTTTATTATTTGAAATCTTACGTAGATAAAGATCCTTCCCTTAAAGATATTAAAATTTCTGTAAAATATTATAATAATCGTGTGCCCTCAGATATCCTGGAAGAACAGAAAAAAGAGATAATAGGATTTATAAAAGAAAGAAGAGTAGATATTATCGGTTTTGGCTGTTATATATGGAATATAAAACGTGTTTTATCTTTATCCTGTGAGATAAAGGAGATTTTTCCTTCTGTAAAAATAATACTGGGTGGGCCTCAGGTTATCTATAGACCTGAAGAACTGCTTCGTGAAAAGCTTTATCTTGATATAATAGTCAGAGGCGATGGTGAGGAGACTTTTGCCGAACTTTTAAGATATTTTCTATATGGTTATAAGACTCTACATGAGATTACAGGTATTACCTTCAGAGTAAATAATGAGATTATTTCCACAACTCATAGGGCTTTACTTATGGATCTTGATTCTATTCCATCTGTCTATCTTGGCGGTTTGTATTCCATCAGGAAAGGATGTGTATATCCTGTAGAAACTTCCCGGGGGTGTATATTTAAATGTGCCTACTGTCACTGGGGTATGACAAAACTCCGTTTTTTTTCTTTAGAGAGAGTGAAAAAAGAACTTCTGTATCTTCTGGATAAGAAAGTCAGTTTTTGTATGTTTGTTGATTCTGCTATTAATTTTGATAAGGAAAGAGCTCTCCATATTATAAATTTTATAAACAAAAATAATAAAGGTACTCTTGTGACAATGTTTCAATCCATACATTTTATGGATGAAGAATTAATAAATGTTTTAAATGCTTCTCCCGGTATATACACAGAGATAGGTGTACAGAGCCTTAATCCCATAGCCATGAGAAATATAAATAGAAAAGTTATTACAAAAGAAGAATTTGCCAGACTCTCTTTTATGATGAGGCCTTTTACTATAGATTTAATTTATGGTCTTCCAGGAGATAATTTGCAGTTTTTCAAGGAAACTTTTCAGGAAGTGTTTCGTTATACGAAAAATATAAGTATGTTTCGCTTAGGGGTTCACCCCGGAACTGATCTGTGGGAAAAAAGAGATGAGTACAGTATGGAGATTGATGAAGAGTATTCAATAATCTGTAATTATTCTTATGGAAGATCTGATATAGAGGAAACAGAAATATTTAAAAAGAATTATGAAGAAGTATTTTCTCCCATAGTTTGTTCGGAATTTTCAGGGAAGGAAATTTGGGGAATTGCTGATTCTCTTCGCCTTTCCATCTGTGATTTTATTAATGAATATTCCAGATATTTAAAAGAGAATTTTTCATCTGAATATATAAATAATATTAAATATACCCATAGAGAAATAAAATTACAATCTCTTCGGGAATTTTCAATTATGAATGGAGGAGGAGTAATCTGAAAAACATACTTGTAACAGGAGGGGCAGGTTATATAGGGTCTCATACAGTAAGCTTATTACTTCAGAAGGGATATAATACTATTACCTATGATAATCTTTCTGAAGGTTACAGAGACAGTATTCTGGGGGGAGATTTTGTAGAAGGAGATCTTGCAGACCTAACGTGTCTTCGAGATACATTTTCCAGATATTCCATAGATGGAGTTGTACATTTTGCTGCAAAATGTTATGTAGGAGAATCTATGGAAAATCCACAGAAATATTATTGTGAAAATGTAGTTAACGGATTGAATCTTTTAAAGGTTATGCTGGAAGTGGGAGTAAAAGTCATTATTTTCTCATCCAGTGCTGCTACTTACGGTAATCCACATCATATTCCCATAACTGAAGAACATCCTACAAACCCTATAAATACCTACGGTGAAACCAAATTGATCTTTGAGCATATATTAAAAGATTATGCCAGAGCTTATGGACTGAAATATATATCTCTCAGATATTTTAATGCTGCAGGGGCTGACCCACAAAGTAGGATTGGGGAAAGACATAATCCGGAAACCCATCTTATACCTCTTGTCCTTGATGCTGCAGCAGGTATAAGGAATAATATAAAAATATATGGAAGTGATTATGAAACAGAAGATGGCACATGTATAAGAGATTATATACATATACTCGATCTTGCAGAAGCTCATGTACTGGCACTTAAAAAATTGTTTTCTCAGGGAGAAAGTGGCATTTATAATCTTGGTACCGGTAAAGGTAATTCTGTAAGAGAGATAATACATGTGGCAGAAAAGGTAACAGGAAAGAAGATACCCTGTGAGGAAATAACCAGAAGACCAGGTGATCCCCCTGTTTTAATAGCAAGTTCAGAGAGAGCAAAAAAAGAACTCTCCTGGGAACCGGCTTTTGAGGATATATATGCCATAATAGAAACTGCATGGAACTGGCATAGAAAGATGGTGAGAAGTGAGAAGTGAGAAGTGAGAGGTGAGAAGTGAGAAGTGAAGTATAATACGTACTAATATTATACGTTTTACGTCTCACGTTTCACGTTTCACTTCTCACGTCTCACCTTTCACCTTTCACGACCTATGAGCCTTATAAATGATGTAATAGATAATCTTACAGGTTATTCTAAGGCCATGTATTCCACCTGGTTTTATTATAAGGCAGAAAAATTCCTTCTTGATGCCGGGGAAGGCGTTAGTACCAGCCTTGGAAATAAGATATTCGGTATTAAGAAAATTTTTCTCAGTCATGGCCATTATGATCATATTGGCGGACTTCCCGGTGTAATACTAAGCAGGAATTCTGCCATGGGAGATAAGACAAAACCAATTACTATATATTACCCTAAAGGTGATAATTTTATAGAGCTACAAAAAGATTATATAAAAAAGTGCTGCTATAATCTTACCTATGAATTGAACTGGTACACTCTTGAAAGTAATGTTGAAATAACTCTGGATACGGAAGTTCAAAACAGGTTTATGAGAACCTTTCCTACTGATCATTCCAGAGGACACCTTACCCTTGGTTATAATCTTATTGAAAAGAGAACAAGATTGAAGAAGGAATTTTTAGATTATCCTCAGTCTTCAATTGTTAAAATGGTAAAAGAATATGGGAAATCCTGGATTACTGAAAATTATGAACATATTATTTTGAGTTATGTAGGAGATTCTATGCCCGTATCTACTGATTATGTTCGTGGAGCTGAGATACTTATGCATGAAGCCAGTTTTCTTGATGGACAAGAGAGAAAATATAATATTCATTCTACACTGGAAGAAGCCCTTAACGTAGCCTGTGAAGCAAATGTTAAATCTTTAATTTTATATCATATATCCTCCAGGTATAGCTGGGATGAGATAAATAGAAAACTTTCTTTTTTAATGAAAAAAATGGATTTTTTTATACCTGTATTTATTATTATGTCATCTCATTTCAGGAATTATTCAGCTTCTTTCAGAAATTTACCTTGAACCTTTCATAAGAATGAATTATAATTGTATTAATAGAAATATAGGAGTGGATAGTGTGCTTTTTAATAAACGTCTTCGTGTATTAATTGTAATTTTTCTAATTTTTCTGCAATTTTTTATAATTAAAGTTAATATTTTATCTTACGGAAAGGAAAATAAAAAATACCTTTCACTGTCGAGTCTGGATGAAATATTTTATCTGGCGAAGAAGCAGTATGTAGAAGAGGTAGATCAAAGAGCTGTACTGTTCAGTTCTATGAAAGCTCTTCAGGGTATTTTATCTTCTGATACAGTTAAATTGACGGCTCTTCCACAGGGAGAAAATATTGATTTGCAAATGTATACTTATCGTAAAAATATCACACAAATCCTTGAAGATTACGGTGATAAGGTGGGGCATGATTATATTATAAAAACTGCTATAAGTGGTCTTTTAGAAGCATTGAATGATCCATATACAATCTATTTTGATAAAGATGAGTATGAAAGGTTTAATTCGTCCCTGAAGGGCGGGAATTTCTATGGTATAGGTATATTGATAGAGATTGATAAAGATAATGATAATCAGCTTACTGTCGTGGAAACAATTAAAAATACGCCGGCAGAGAGAGCTGATATTAAAAATAGAGATATTATTATTAAAATTGATGGAATATCTACAAAAGGACTTTCTATTGATGAATCTGTAAATTTACTCCGTGGAAGCAGAGGATCTAAAGTGGAATTACTGGTAAAAAGAAAGAATATTTCTGACCCTCTTCGTTTTGAAATAGTAAGAGATAAAATACATATAAGCAGTGTAGAGTCAAATTTAATAGATGGTAAAATTGGATATATTAAATTAAGTGTTTTTGGTGAAGAGACAAATAAAGAGCTGGATGAGGCTTTGAAGGAACTCGAAAAAGCAGGATCCCGTGGATATATTCTTGATTTGAGAAATAATGGTGGTGGATATGTTATTGCCGCTCTGGATGTTTGCAGTAAGTTTATGCCTTCCAATTCAGTAGTTGTTTATATGAAAAGTAGAAATGAGATAAATGCGTATAATACTTATGGATCAACTCATAAAAGCGTTCCTCTTGTAGTTCTTGTAAATGAATCCAGTGCCAGTGCCTCAGAGATAACAGCAGGAGCTCTTCAGGATTCTAAGACTGCACTATTGATTGGTACAAAGACCTTTGGAAAAGGAAAGGTTCAGACTATATATGAATTACAGAGAGCAGGTGGTGCTCTGAAATTGACTACAGCCTATTATATGACTCCTCATAAGAAAGATATTGATAAAAAGGGACTCACACCTGATATTTTATTGGAAATGGATTCCAGTAAGATAGGAAGTGAGGAAGATATACAGTTACAGAAGGCAAAAGAATATTTGTTTGAGAAAAATTCAGGTAATGGCAGGTAAAATCCTTTTTAAGGGTCATTCTTATTTCTGCCATATTTAATACTTAAGCTGGGGTTAGTAAATATAACACCTTTAATCCTTGTATAAGGGGTAAAGACAGTCGCAGGGCTGTCTTTTTTATTAGAAACACTCTAATTACCGCTCCAGGTAAAAAAGTATCCAAAAACTTCTTTCTGTAAATAATTCTGTTTTCACTTTATAATCAGGCATAAAATTTGCACGTATTTTTTGAGGTAATAAATTTTATCTTGCAAGGGTTTAAAGGTTTTATATAGAATTTTAAAGTAAAATATGAAAAATACGGAGTTGACTTTTTTGCTATCCAGAAAAATTAATATTTCTTTAGTTATATTTTTTTTTCTTGCTTTTATAATTTGTTGTTTTGATAAAATCACTTTAAATGTAGCTTTATCTCAGGGACAGGCTAAAACATCTGTTCCCACAAAGCCCGCTGTTACGACTGAGCTGCCCTCTGGCATACCCTCTGTGACTGATGAATCTCCTTCCATTCCTCGCCCTTTTACTCCTCTTCCTAAAGCATCTCCCGTTTCTACTCCGTCTCCTGTTGCCACTGTTTCTTCATCATCTAAAGATGGTGAGGAAAAGACCCGTGTTCAGATTTCTTCAGATAATCTTTCAGGAGATGATAATAAAAAAACTTTTCGTTTCTGGGGAAATGTTAATATACAGCAAAAGGATGCTGTTCTTATTTCTGATGAAGCTACCTTTAATTCTAAAACAAATGTCGCAGTAGCATCTAATAATGTAAAGTTTACAAAACCCGGCACTACAATTACGGCAAATAAAGTTACAGTGTATTATGATGAAAAGCGTGGTATCTGGGAAGGAAGTGTTTATATAGTACAGGACAAGGATAAAAAAGGAGATAAAACCCTTAAAGATGGACCAGTAGAACTTTATTGTGATTCTCTGGAATTTATATGGGAAAAACCCAGAGAAGGTATAGCCATCGGCAATGTAAAGGTTCATCAGAAGGATAAACATGTATCATGTGATAAAGCCACCTATACGGAAGATCCTCAGACCATTTTGATGGAAAATAATGTCAGACTGGAGAAGGATGATGGTTCCTGGATGACCTGTGATAAGATGACCCTTCATGTTAAAGAAGAAACTATGGAGGGAGAAGGAAATGTGAAAGGCAATTTTGTTGTAAATGAAGAGGGATTTTAGAGAGGATAACTGATTATGAATGAATTTAAATCAGGTTTTGTAACTATTATCGGTCTTCCCAATGTTGGGAAATCAACTCTACTTAATAAC
>Ga0302241_1002802_pt1 | contig 10035 bp, 7 predicted proteins | sample AAG_UR_Arg_MG_FD_193532 | JGI IMG/M metagenome (GOLD analysis project Ga0302241, IMG submission 193532) | Enriched activated sludge microbial communities from anaerobic digester in WTTP, New Holstein, Wisconsin, United States - AAG_UR_Arg | ecosystem: Engineered > Bioreactor > Anaerobic >...
GCCAACGTCGAGGTGGTCCAGATGCTGGAACGGATTCACGCGGGCGGCCTCTCGCCGAAGGAATGTATCGAAGCGGCCAAGGACAAGACGAACCCGTTCCGGCTGTTTGGATTCGGTCACCGGGTGTACAAGAATTACGACCCGCGGGCCAAGATCCTGCACGAGTGCTGCGACCGCGTGTTCGCCAAGCTGAACCGCCAGGACCCGTTGTTGGACATCGCCCGGAAGCTGGAAGAATTGGCGCTGGAGGATCCGTACTTCGTCGACCGCAAGCTGTATCCCAACGTGGACTTCTACAGCGGCATTCTGCTGCGCGCAATTGGCCTGCCCACGAACATGTTCACGGTCTGTTTCGCCATCGGCCGGCTGCCCGGCTGGATCGCCCAGTGGAGAGAACAGCACGGCGACCCAACCACCCGCATCACGCGGCCGCGCCAGGTCTACACCGGCAACGACGTCACCGACTACGTGCCGATGGAGCGGCGTTAAGGGGAGCAGTCGTAGGCCGGAACAAGTCCGCGCCGTTCCGGCGAGGGCTCACGTGGTTCCCGGACGGTTCGAAGGGCCGGAACAGCGCGGACTTGTTCCGGCCGACACCCGGCGCCGGACCGTTACCCGGCCGATGCCTGCGAAGCGTCCGCCCCGGCGACGCGAGACAGCGCTTGCAGGGCCTCAAACGGCTCTTGGCCGCGCCACAGCGATAGGGCCCGAACGGCGTGGGACAGAAACGAGAAATTCCTCCGCAGTTCGTCGTCGGGCAGCGTTTCGATCGTCCGCACGATCCAATCCGCGCCTGCGACGAGGACCTTTCGAGGTGGCTGGAGCGGTTTCGGCGCCAGGGCCCAGTATTCCAAGGCATGTCCGGTGACGATGATGCGCCAGTGCAGTTGATCTCCGCTGTCTTGAGTCGGCTCGGAACTCGCCGGCGGGGCAAAATACCAATCGACGTTCCAGAAGCCGTCCTGGTGCTGGTGGGCCACCAGTCGCTTGTTCGCGTTCTTGAGGAACTGCTCGATCCGACGGCGCATGCCCGGCGACAAGATCTGGTGCTCTTCATCCAGTCGAAGGTAGGCCATCAAAGTGAACAAGCGATGGGTGCCGGAGCACACGCCGCGCGGGAGATCCTCGCGCATGATCCGGTCGGCCAGCAGGTCGAATGACAGCGTCTGGCCCTCGGCGCTCTGCCAGCGCTTGGTGGGCGGCAAGAACAAGGCGAAGACCTTGGCCGACCACTCGTATTCTTCCTGCGTGGGATTGAAGTCGTGCAGCGTTTGCTCGACCATCGCCCGCAGCGTCGTCTGGCGGTTGGGGGTGACCACCGGGCAAGACAGCGGCGTACCGACCTCGCTCAGGCAGGCCAAGGTGTGGTCCGGATGCGACGTGGTGGCGATGCCTTCCTTGACGCGGCAGCAGACGCCGAAAGGCGTGTCATGCAACGCCGGCCGTTCCTGGGGGCCGTACAGTTCGGCGAACCGGCGGTGATCCGTCAGCAGACCCAACAGGTCCGCACCGGAAACAAACTGTGGATCGTCAAACGTGGCCTCCGGGCCCCAGCAACGCAGCGCGTGATCTACGTCCGCCAACAGCGTCTTCGGACCGGACAGCCGCGGACGCAGCTTGAGCAACGCCCGGCGCAGTTGCTCATCGGACACCACATCCGGGCAGTCGTACAACGGCCGGATGCGGAGCGGCTGTTCGCGAAGCGGCGGCACCCGCCACTCGCGGTCGAACTCGCGCGAACCCGAGACTGCCGCCGCGGCCAGCGCGGCGAGCACCAGCGGCTGGGCCGCCAAGAACCACCAGCCTTGCCAGGAACGCTTCGTTTGGGTCTGGTTGGTGTCATTCATCGAACTGCACCCCCTGTTCCGTCTCTTCGTTCTTCCGCCCCGCCGACGGCTTGCCCTCCGTGCGGCCGAAGACCAGCCCCCATTCGTCCTCGTACAGCACTTGCCAGTCGTCCGACTGCCGCAGATAACGCTGCAACGTCTTCTGCCGATGCCGGTCCAAGACCGCCGTCCGGACGCCGTATCGCAGCATCACCTTGTCCCAGCCGGCCCGCGTTTCGCGAATAATGCGGTACTCGGTCCACACCTTCGGCGGCACCAGGTGCAAGTTCGAGGTCAAGAAAGGCCGCAGGCGCGGCGGACCGTCCCAAATCAGCCAATCGCCCCACCAGTGCGGATGAAACACCTGGCCTTCCGGCGGCTGCTCGCGGAGGTAACCACTCAGTTTCCAGGGCGTCCCGTAGCCGTACAGCCGCTCGGGCGAGCGGGGTTGCCCTCGGACCAACGCCGACCAGGCCGGAGAGAGCGCGAAGCAGATCCACAGCAAGCCCAGTGTCATGACCGTGCAACCCAAGGTTTTGCCGGCTGCCCAGCGGAATCGGGGGCGGCCTTGCGCATCCTGTGTCGCGAGGAGCGGCCCGGGAATCAGCCTCGCCCAGCGCGTCCCAAGATCGGCCAAGTGCGGTGTGACGGCGACGCCGAAAACGGCGGCGTACCACCACGCCATCCGCACGCCGCCGGCGAAAACGAAGCTGAAGGCGACCAGCAACAACGCGTCGGCGACGGCCACCTTTCGGCGGCTCAGGCGAAACACCAGGATCGCGACCAGCAGCGACGCCACCAGTTCCCGCCCGCCCGGCTTGAGCAGCACCAGCGGCTGCCAGGCCTCCAAATCCTGCAACTGCCGGTAATCGGCAAACCACGCGTTGTGCAGCACCAGCTGGACGCCGTAGGGATTCAGGCAGCTGGCGACCAACGCCAATTCGCTCAGCCAGACCCAGCGCCGCACCGCCGCGTCTGCGGCCAAGCCGCGGAGACCTCGCTGCCGCCACACCGTGTCGGCCACAACCCCGACTGCCCAGCAAACCAGCACCAAGAGCCCCCAAACAAACGAACCGTGCAGGTTCGCCCACATCGCCAGCAGCAGCGGAATCCCCAGCCACAACGTCCAGCGACCGCGGCGCGACCCCGCGTCGCTCGCGGATGCGCCGGCCTCGGCCACTCGGTCCCTCACCAGCAACCACAACAACACGGCCAGACACAGCATGCCGAAGATGTCGGATTGGGCCTCCGGCAGACGGCTGTGACTGACCGCCACGACCAACAACACGCCGACGTGCGCGGCCAACAGGCTGCGAGTCTGCAGATAGAACGCCCGCGCCAGGGTCAAGTGCGCGGCCAGCACGGTCGCCGCAAACAGAAAGGACAATGCCTCAGCGCCGCCCAGCGAGTGGCCCCGGGCAAAGATCACTTGACTGAGCCAGGCCGAGTCGAACAGCCGCATTCCGGCGGCCAACGGCATCCAGGGATCCTCGGCCGGCACGGCTTGGTTCGCCAAAATCCATTTGCCATAGGATGCATCGCCCCACAACTGGCCGGACTCCAGCGGCCAGCGGTTGAGCCAGAGGAAAAAGACGCCCCAAAAAACGGCCACCAGCAGATGTTTCGGTGACAAATGCCACCAGCGCGGGTGCTGGGGCGAATCCTGGTTTGGCGTGGAAGTGTGCATCAACTCATGGTAATCCAAACCGGCCGCTTGTGAACCCGCTTCTGCGAACCTGTTCCCAGGCTCCGCCCGCCAGCGCCCCATCTCGCCTGCTCCGCCGGCCTTGATGCGAAGCAGAGCCTCGCGGCCGGCCGGTTACGGAGCGGAGCCCCCCTGTCCAGGTCAACCACGTCATCAGGCTGCAATCCCGTTACCTTCCGAATAACCGGATCTCCACCGCTTGCGTACAGCGGCCCCGTTTGCCACGGATTGAAATTGCAGCCGCATCACCAACAAGTCCACCGCGAAATCGGCCACACCCCACGGGCGTTGCCATCAGGGTGATTCCAACCGGGGCTCGCGAAACACCGGGCCGGCTTTGTCATCGGTTACGGGTTCTTCACCGGAAACGCGTTGAATCCGGCCGCCTTCGCCCTTTGCGGCCAGCACGGACTTGTGACCTCTGCCCGTGCCGATCAACATTCCTACGACGCGTTCTCCGGTGACGGCGGGCACCGTCACTGACAGGGCGTAATGGGCGATTTGCCCGTTGTACTCTTCGACGACGGCCAAGAAATCACGGCGATGGCGGTGAAGCCGCTGGTGGGCATCGAGCACTTGGACCAGCGAGGCATGTCCTTGCTCGTACGCCCGCTGAATCTGGTTCAGAGCGGTCCCGGCCGCGACGACGGCTTCTGCTTGGGCCTCGATCACTTCGTGGACGACCGGCAAGGTTTCGTCGATCTGCCGCAGGTCATTGGCCGCCGCGCCTCGCTCGTTCAACTCCTTGAAATACGTGCGGTAAGCGCCGACAAACGGCGGATCGGCCGGCAAGGGCCGTCGAGCATCTTGGGTGAGCGAGGCGATCCCGGCCAGCGCCTGTTGCGCGCGAATCGCCGCCAGACGAGATTCCGCTCGTTCCGCCTTGGCCGACGCTTGCGCGGCCGCCAACAACGGCTGGTCGTCGCGGTTGCCGATGGCGGCCAGCGACATCAGGAATCGCTGCTCGTCCAGGGCATAGTGATAAGCTGCAATCGTGTGCGCCAGACGCCAGTAGGCCGTGACGCCGTCCAAACGGCGAGTCCCGATCGTCGTCGGTTCCAGCAGGGCTTTCAACGCGACAGGGTCGCCCGAAAGACTGCCCCCTTCGCGGGCCGCCAGGGATTCTTGAAGCAGAGATTCCGCCAGAGTGGCTGTCGGGAGCACGGCGGGCTCGGCCGTTCCCGATTCCGACTTCAACGGTGCAAGCGTGGGCGCGGAATCGGCGGCGATTTCCGGTTGACCGCCGTAGGTCGACCGTTGCGGTGGGGAAGCGCGATCCGGCTCCGCAGGTGACGAAGCCTCGGTCGAAGCACTCGGAACGCCCAACCCGACGGCGTTCGGCTCCTGCACATTCGACGCGGCGGGCGCCTGCAGCGGACCAAGCTGCAGTCGCGCCGCGGGCAACTCGCTGTCCATCGGCACCGTTTGGCCAAAAACAACCACAAGGAAGCAAAATGCAGGCAGGGACATCATAATCCTCCGACGTGGAAAACAGTTGTTGGGGCGAATTAAGGGAACGACCATTCGGGTGTTCCATTAGCATCATTTCCAAGGTCTGCGTCAAGCCGAAAGCCTTCCCGAAGGCAAGAGCATATCGAGTGGGGCGAACAGGCTTGCACGCTACGAAGAGTTTCGAATCGTACCCCCCCACCCTGTAGACTTGACCACGGGACTTTGCTAGCTTTGAGCTTCGAAGCATTTTAGGGCCGGACTCTCATGACGATGGACAGAGTCGAGGTGGAGGTGCCGCCCATGACACAACCCGAGGAGCGTCGAGTGACGCGATGTGAACACCGCCCGAAGCAGCGCCCCGCGCTGCCGAGACAACTCGAAGCAGCGGCAGCGTTCCGCCGCATCGTCGAGTGCCTGCCCATCCCTCTCGCCGTGATTCGTCGCGCGGACGGAAACATCCTGTACACGAATCAGGCCTTGGACAACCTGTTGGGCATGGACGCCGCCCGCTTGTGGAACCATAACTGCGACTTCTTGTTTCCCCGGCTGCGGGACCGGCGCCACCTGAAGGAACTTTTGAACAGGGACGGCCACATCAGCGGGGAAGAGGTGAAGAGTCGCCGCCGAGACGGAACGGAACTCTGGCTATTGGTTTGGCAACGACCGCTCAACTGTGAAGATGCGGAATGCGTCGTGACGGTGCTGGTCGACATCACGGAACGGAAATCCTCCGAGGAGAAGAAGGACGAGAAACTGGCGGCCGTCGAGCAGGTGCTGAAGCTGACCGACCGCGAGCGGCAACTGATCGCCTATGAAATCCACGACGGGTTCGTCCAGCAAATGATCAGCGCGCTGATGCAGTTGGACGCTTATCGCTGGAGTGTTGGCAAGAGCAGGAACGGGGCGGACCAAAAGTTGGATGCGGTCGCCGAGGCCTTGCGTCAAGGAGCGGCCGAGGCGCGACAGTTGATCGATCGAGTGCGGCCGCCGGACCTGGCACCCGCCGGCCTGGCCGGTGCGTTGCGGACGTTGACGCAGCGGCTGGCACAATCAAGCGAGATGCAGATCGAACTGACCATCGATCGGAGTTTTCCCCGTCTTGCCCCCGAATCCGAATTGGCTATCTATCGAATTGTCCAGGAGTGCCTGGTCAACGTCCTGCGTCACAGCCAGTCGGAACGAGCCTGCGTGGAACTGAAAGACGCCGGGGAAAGCCTGGAAATCGCGGTCCGCGACTGGGGCGTCGGATTCGATCCCGAGGCGGTCGGCGAAGGGCATTATGGCTTGGCCGGCGTTCGCGAACGCGCCCGCTTGATCGGCGGCACAACCGCCATCGACAGCAGCCCCGGCAAGGGCGCCCGCATCAGTCTCGTCTTGCCTCGCGATCCCCAACTCGTCGCCTCGACGGCGAGCGAGTGACGGGATGCGAGATACGGGATGCGAGATACGGGATGCGGGAAGAAGTCCGAAGGCCAGTTGTCGGCGCGGATTGGCGTGACTCGCGTCGTATGCTGAACAGTCTCGACGGTCTCCGCAACTCGCATCCCGCAACTCGTATCCCGCAACTCGCAACTCGAATCCCCTCACAGCACCTTCGTGATGCCGGGCAGGGCGATGGGATAGCGGCCTTGTTCGTCCGCCTTCACCGGCGCGTCGGATTCCATCGTGTACTGGTCCAAGCCCGGCGCCAGTTCCAGGTCGGATGCCAGCGCCTGTTCCCAGGTGATCAACTGGCCGGATTCGGCGGCCATGCGGCCCAGGATGCCGGTCATTGCGGCGTACGCGCAGCGTTCCGTCTCGTTGTAAGGCTTGTCCTCGCGGATTGCGGCGAACAGGAGGTCATGCTCTTTTTGGTATTGATTACAGGGCGGCCCTTGGTATTCCCAAATCTGGTTTTCCGCGGATTGCTGATGGCCCTTATAGATCTTGGGCTGCGGGATACCCTCGCCCAGCACCGCGGAACCCTTGGCGCCGTGGATCACGTCGCCGAAGAAGCCCCACGTATTGGCCTGATGCCGCCCTTGCGCGAACAGACGCGTGCCGTCCCCAAAGGAATACTCCACGGCGTAGTGATCAAACAGCTGGTCCGCTTCCGTGCGGACCTGCCGGCCCCCCTGGCCTTGGGCGGAAACGGGCCAAGCGTCCTTGACCCAGCAGCAGACGTCCAGGTTGTGGATCAGCCAATCGAGCAGAAAGCTGCCGTTCAACCAGGTGTAGCACGAGTAATTGCGGATCTGGTGCGCCAAATCGTTTTCGTTCGGCGACTTGGGCGAGAAACCGACCGGGCCATGCTCGCGATACGCCCAAGCCGTGATGACATCGCCGATCATGCCGTCGTGGATGCGGGCCACCGCGTCTTCCAGCGGCTGGTAGTGACGGCTCATGAGCCCGCCGGCGATCTTCAGGTTCTTCTTCGTCGCCTCCTCGCCGGCCTTCAGCACTCGGCGGATGCCCGGCGCGTCGACCGCAAAGGACTTCTCCATGAACACGTGACAGCCTTTGGCGACCGCGTACTCCAAATGAATCGGCCGGAAGGCCGGCGGCGTGGCGAGCACGGCGACGCCGCCGGGAGCGATCAGATCGATGGCTTTCTTGAAGCCGTCCATTCCCAGGAACTGCCGGTCCGGAGAGACGTCGACCTTGGCGGCAAAGTTCCCCGACAGATTCTTCAGGCTGCCCGCCAAGCGGTTTTCGAAGACATCCGCCATGGCGGCCAATTGCACGGGGCCGGCGGTCGAGAGCGCATTGGCCGCGGCGCCGGTTCCTCGTCCGCCGCAGCCGATCAAGGCGATTTTGATGGTATTCTGTTCGGCCGCATAGCTCCGGGCGGCCAGACCGTGTGAGAGCGACAGGCTGGCCAGAGCGGTAGAGGTCTGCTTGAGGAAGTCACGACGCGTGGCGGAAGCCGAAGCCGGAGGGTTGGAAGCGTTCATGAATCGTTCCTTTCGTCGGGGCATGAAAGCCAAAAACCGGGGCTGGGAAAAAGGGGCGAATACGTACGGAAAAGGCGGGGTCTGGGCCTGGAAAGCCGAACTGCCGTGCCTGGCTGCGGCTCCGGAAGCCCGGCTTGTCCGAAAAAGCCGGGCTTCTTTTTCAGACGCCGTGTCACTCGACCGCGCCGCGCATTTCCTGGTAGTCGAGCATATCCTGCTTCTGCAGGGGATCGATGTCGTACTTTTCGGCCTCTGCCGGGGTGGGCTTTCGCAAGGGACGGACTACGCGGAACCCGACCCATTCGGCGTCCGTCAGATACCAGACGCTCTGCGGAATCTGCGGGTCCTGGGCTTTCCACTCGCGAGTGGAACCCGCTCGAGCCGCGCTCCGCGCCCGGTCGGCGTCCTCGAACCAGGAACCACCGCGCACCACGCGCGGATCGATCTTGTTCGGCACCACGACCGGGTTCTTGGCCGCCCTGCCCCCAGCCGGCTTGTAGCCGTCCTGCGTGTACTCATCCAGCACCCACTCCGCGACGTTTCCGTGCATGTCGTGCAGGCCCCACGGGTTGGGCTTCTTCTGGCCGACTTTGTGATACTTGTCGTCGCTGTTGCCGTAGTGCCAGCCGTAGTCATCCAGATCCTCCGGATCGTCGCCGAAACTGAAGGCGGTTTTGGTGCCCGCGCGGCAAGCGTACTCCCATTCCGCCTCCGTCGGCAGCCGATAGTAATAGCCGGTTTTCGCCGATAGCCACTTACAGTACATCTTGGCAGCCAACTGCGTCATGCTGATGGCAGGCGTTTTTTCCTTGCCCATCCCGAACGACATGTCGGCGTAGGGTTTGGTGGGCATCGTGATGGCATCGGCCAAGGTGTCCCATTCGGTGGTCTTGGCCCCGGTCACCTTGCGGAACTGTTTGTCCAGTCCCATGCCCCACAGCTCGTACTCTTCCCAGGTGACCTCGCACTTGCCCATCCAGAACGGTTCCACTTCAGCCTCGAACTGCGGGCCCTCGTCTTCTTTGCGGTCGGCTTCGTCTTCCGGACTGCCCATCAGGAACTTGCCGCCGCGGATGGGCACCAAGTCGAACGTGACGTCGGTCCCGATGATCTTCTGCGTGTAAGGCTTCATCTCGGCTTCGGTGGCCGCTTCGGCGTCGGGCGTTTCGACCGGCTTCAACAGCCAAGAAACCGGGGGAACGACGCTGGGATTCGTGGCCTGCGAACCTTCGCCCGCCTGAGCCCGATCCCGTCCCCCAAGGCCCTCGGCTATCCAGAGCGTGGCGCCGACGGCCACCAGGATTACCGCGAACTGCCGACGTAAAACAAAGCGTACACAAAACATGCGTTAACTCCTCGTGCTACTCAAGGCGGGAAATGGTGTGTGGTGACGAACGAGCACGGACCATCATAATCTGGCGCGGCGACGAGGGAAACACCCAGAACACACAATCTGGGGCGACTGATCCGTCCGGCACGGCTCGGAGAGCCATGCTACGTTGACAGGCTCAATACGCGGCGTACGATTTCTCCTCGATCAGTTTCGACCCCAGCAGTTCGTTGATCTGCCGCTTCAAGGCCGCTCGACGGTCGTTGCTATGGTACACCGATCGCGCCAACTCGACGAACTTCGGCCCGAAATCCTGCTCGCGTTCGCAATCGCGGATGGCGTCCTCGATCTCCCAAAGGGACTCGTTGACCTGCTTCAGTTGGGCCGTCAACTCGCCGAGTTCCGCCGTGGGGGGCATCGCGCCATCGCGGGCGGCCTCCAGGACTTCCAACTCGGCACGAACATTCCTCAGTTTCTCGGCGTCCGTGATCCGCTTGGACTTGATCTGCAGGATCGTGATCTTGTCCATCAATTCGCCCGGAGCGACTTCGACCAGAATGGGCTTGGCTTGCATGGTCGGCCTCCTATCCTCTCTTCAGCCAGTGCTCCTCCGGCTTCTCGATCGGCCTCAACCCGCTGATCGAGGATTTGACCGAGGAGTGGATGCACAACATGTTGGACGACACGACGTTGCCAAAAACGTTGACGGGGTTGGCGAAGAAGTTCGCCGGATGGTACAGCGGCGGCAAGTGCCAATAAAGCCGGTAATCCAGCGCCAAAAGGTACTCG
>Ga0302241_1002812_pt1 | contig 10021 bp, 5 predicted proteins | sample AAG_UR_Arg_MG_FD_193532 | JGI IMG/M metagenome (GOLD analysis project Ga0302241, IMG submission 193532) | Enriched activated sludge microbial communities from anaerobic digester in WTTP, New Holstein, Wisconsin, United States - AAG_UR_Arg | ecosystem: Engineered > Bioreactor > Anaerobic >...
TACATGAACTAGAACCACAGGTCCATACCCATCTACTTCCACTAGCTGAGACATGAGGAGTAGAGCCATCTGAACAGAGGTTAGTAGTAGGAGCTACTACAGTAGACGTATTATGAGCAGAGCCACATGAAACTACTGGCTGAGTCTTGTTTGCAAAACAACTAGAAGTACTTCCTCCATTAACACCAGTACAAGACCAATACCAAGGACCTACGCCTGTAACAGCAGTAGGATTACCTGAGTTACATAATCCAGTTGTAGGAGCAGAAGAGAACGTTCCGCCATTAGAAGAACCGCATTGTCCATTAATAGGAAGAGGAGTAACCTTCTTCCTGATAGTGAACTTAGACATCACACATCCAGGACATCCACCATGAGAACCCATGGATCCATAAGTACAAGAAACCTGCTCATAGTTCTGGTAGATAGTTTGAGCAGTTGGGAATCCTGAAGAACAGAACCACTGTAGCCATACTTCAGCAGTATCAGGACTTGAGCCAGAACCAGTAAAGGTTGGCATTTCAGTAGCAGCAAAAGGAGCCTTGTAAGAGGCATTAGGATCAGTAGCACTACATGAACTAGAACCACAGGTCCATACCCATCTACTTCCACTAGCTGAGACATGAGGAGTAGAGCCATCTGAACAGAGGTTAGTAGTAGGAGCTACTACAGTAGACGTATTATGAGCAGAGCCACAGGTAGCAGCTTCTGCAAGTCCGACCATCAAAAAAAGTGCCAGCATAGAAAGGAACAATGTCTTTATATATATTATTATCTTATTCATATGGCTTGATTTATATTTAATTTATTTTATTACTTCAATTAAACCATACTAAAAAACTCCTGATTGTCAATATCAGGAGTCAAGATATAGTTAATAGTATAAAAAAGCTCCTAAGAAACTTAGGAGATATTTTCCTTGTAGCAAAACACATTACTATAAGGAACCATAATCTCAAACCTTGCTCCGTGGCCAAGCTTGCTGGTCTCCTTGATAAGGATTCCTGAAAGCTTCAAAATATGCCTAACAAGGAATAGTCCGTCCCCCCCCTTACCGTTAATACGGCTGGTTATTCCTTTTTGGAATATCCTACCCTTAACAGATTTAGGGATTCCCGATCCATTGTCCTCAACAGCAACAACGATATAGTCATCACCTTTGAAGACTTTCTTGCAGGTCGTGAAACTGACTCTATTAGCATGGCCATGTAAAATGGCGTTATGAACCAGATTAGAGAGGACTTGCGGAAATAAGCAATCCCCTTCAAATACCAACAAGGATTTGTCAGTAGATATGTTTATATCAGTGACACTGTCCAAATCGGTTATAATCTGATCCAAGACCATTTTACGGGGCTTGTGTACATCCTGACATACCCGAACAAGTTCGAGCATTTTTAAGATTTCCTTACAAGCTACAATCATCTTGCAAAGAATCTCTTGGTTTTCTGTCTCTTCTTTTTGAACGGTTTCGAGAACACCAGAGATGCATCTTATCCTGCCTCTGATGTCAAAACCTCCTTCATTGAGAGTCCTGACAGACTCTTCTGACTGAGTAATGATAATATTCATATACTCAGGACTAAATCCTTCTTCGCAAAGGATTCGCGCATATTCGAATGACATCAATCTATTCTTAATGTCATGTCTGAATATAGCCTTTTTTTCTTCGTCCATTTAAATCAACTCTTTCTATATATTACAATATATTAGTATTTTGTCAATAGTTTTTATTATACCTTTTATTGTAAAATTTATTGTAAATTATGTGTAGTCCCTACCCTACTAAGGTCACTAACATCAATCATTTGACCCTCCTCTTTAAAGGAACTTGATATATTAAATCGTAAGGGGCTGTCAATGGAATGAATTGACAAAAGGAGTTAATAAGAATATCAATATATTACCATCCTAGATGGTAAGAGGTTATAAATGGATAGGAGAATACTTGTTGTATTCGTTGCTTTAATGGCGTTAGTCATGTTCATGTCAGCTGATGGAAGTGAGGATGCTTTGTATCCTTATGACCAGTCGATTCTTCCGTACCTTAGTAAAACTGCGGAAAATAGATGTTTTTGGTTTTCGGTATCTCCTGATGAAAAGCATTGGGGAGTGGATTGGAATAAAGAAAGACTACCTTTCTCAAAGATAATGATCCATCATACAGGAGGAAGTATTGACCAGTCTCCAGCAGAAATGGAAGAAGCTAATAAGCAGCGATATGTCGCAAGATATGAATCGGAAGACAATGATCCGTATGTCAAAGGGCTACCTCCACACTCTTCTCATATCGTTAACGGGCAAGAAACTTTCTTACCTTATCATTACCTAGTGTATGAAAACGGAACTATTATCGAATGGCTAAACCCATTAACAGCCATTGATGGAGTATGGTACGTAGATAACGTAGCTTGGCATGCTGGTAATTGGCAAACAAACTGCGAAAGTATATCTATATGTTTAGTAGGAGATTATGTAAGTAATACTCCCACAAATGATCAGATATCTTCGCTGAAGAAAGTAATATCAGGTTTAAAGGCTTTCAAGCCAGACCCTGAAATAATGTATCATCGCTCATTGACCGTTCCCGGATCAAAGTATGAATCCTGGTCGAAAATGATATAATACCCATATGGGTATTTTTTATAATAAAATAGATTGCTTTTTATCTAAAGATAATCTATTATTGCCTTAAATATTAGTAATAAATAATGAAATAAATGTTAAGAAGTCATACTTGTGGAGAATTAAAAATATCTAATGTTGGTCAAACAGTAAAATTGTCTGGCTGGGTACATAACAGAAGGGATCATGGAGGAATAATCTTCATTGACCTTAGGGATAGATACGGAATAACCCAAATAAAATTTGACCCTTCAAAGAATAAGGGTGTATGGGAAACAGCTGATACCTTAAGGAGCGAATGGGTCATAACTGTCGAAGGACAGGTAGTAAGTAGACCAGAAAATACTGCAAATCCAAAAATCGGAACAGGAGAAATTGAAATTGAAGTTATGGAGATATCTATACTTAATAAATCAAAGATTCTTCCTTTTGAAATCAAAGAAACTAACGCAGAAGAAGCTAATGAAGCGCTAAGACTGAAGTACAGATTTATTGATCTAAGAAGACAAGAACTGCAGGAGCTTCTGGAACTGAAAGACAAATACATCCAACATATGAGAGATTATTTCCATAATAGAGGATTTATCGAAGTACAGACTCCGATACTAGCTAATTCATCTCCTGAAGGAGCAAGAGATTTCCTAGTTCCATCAAGACTTCATCCAGGAAAGTTCTATGCCCTACCCCAAGCGCCTCAGCAATTCAAACAATTACTAATGGTTGGAGGAATAGATAAGTACTTTCAAGTAGCTCCTTGCTTCAGAGATGAAGATCCAAGAATGGATAGGCATTATGGAGAATTCTATCAGTTAGATATGGAGATGAGTTTTGTGGAACAAGAAGATGTTTTTTCTGCTATTGAACCATTAGTTATTGAGCTAACAGAAAAATTCTCAAAGAAAAAGATAATGAATCTTGAGTCTGATGGAAGAATAAGGAGAATTCCATGGAAAGAAGCATTAACTACCTATGGAAGCGATAAGCCAGATTTGAGGTTCGGACTTGAGATGAAAGATATCTCTGAAATGGTAAAGGATTGTGAATTCGCTGTATTCAAAGGAGCAATAGAAAAAGGAGGGGTAGTAATTGCCTTGAAAGTAGATGGAGGATCGGAATTCTCCAGGAAGGATATTGATGGACTAACAGAAATAGCCAAAACAAAAGGGGCAAAAGGATTAGCTTATATATCAATCAAAGAAGATGGTATTAACTCCCCTATCACTAAATTCTTAGGAGACGAATTAACTAAGAAGATAATGGAAGGGGTTGGAGCAAAAACTGGTGATATTGTATTCTTTGCTGCTGACGAATGGAAAACAGCTTGTCTCTCTCTTGGAGCAGTAAGAAGCGGATGTGCTGATATGCTTAAATTAAAAGATGATAATAAGGCTGCCTGGTGTTGGATTATTGACTTCCCTATGTATTCCTATTCAGAAATTGAACCGGGAAAAATAGACTTTGAGCATAACCCATTTTCTATGCCGCAAGGCGGACTAAAGTCTCTTGAAGAAAAAAATCCTTTAGAAATACTAGCCCATCAGTACGATCTTGTACTTAATGGCTTTGAAGCCTTAAGTGGGGCAATAAGGAATCATAATCCAGAAATCATGTATAAGGCTTTTGAACTAGCTGGATACAAAAGAGAAGAAGTCGACGCTCAGTTCGGAGCATTAATAAGAGCTTTTGAGTATGGAGCACCTCCACACGGAGGAAGCGCCATAGGGATAGATAGAGTTCTAATGGTTCTTCATAATCTTGACTCAATAAGAGACATATATGCTTTCCCTAAGGATGGTAAAGGAAAGGATTTGATGATGGACAGCCCGTCAGAAGTTGAAGAAAAGCAACTTAAAGAATTATCCATAAAGAATGTTGGAATCTTAAAGAACTAATGAAGAAGAATAGTGTCATAGCAGTAGGAATAAGTGGCGGTCTCGATTCAACGATGACCGCTCTTATACTAAAAGATAAGGGTTACAAAGTTATCGGACTGACTATGAAAATCTGTGATGATGGTAAAGATATACAGGAATCAAAGACTGGTTGCTATGGACAAGGAGAAGATGATAGAATAAACGAAGCGAAAAGAACAGCTGAATCACTAGGAATCCCTCATCATGTAATAGACCTGAGTAAAGAATTCCGAAGAGAAGTATTGGCATATTTCAAGAACGAGTACTTAGCAGGAAGAACTCCTAATCCCTGCATCGTATGCAATGCTAAAATGAAATTCGGTCTACTTCTTGAAATGGCTCATAAATCAGGAGTTGATTTTGACTGTTTCGCTACTGGCCACTATGCTAGGATATCAAAAGATAGAAAAACAGGAAGATTTTTTTTAAGACAAGGAATAGACAAGAACAAAGATCAGTCGTATTTCTTGCATAGATTAAGCCAAGAGCAATTAGGGAAAATCCTCTTCCCTCTTGGAAGCCTAAGGAAGGATGATATAAGGGAGATGGCAACGAAAAGAGGTTTCGTAAGGCACGCTAATAAAGAAGAAAGTCAGAACTTCTGCGACAACTACTCAGCACTATTGCCTAAGGGAAAACCAGGAAATATTACTGACTCAGAAGGAAGGATTATAGGAAGACATGAAGGAATAGCAAATTACACTGTTGGACAAAGAAAGCTAAACATCGGAGGATTAAAGGAGCCGTATTATGTTATAAGGATTGAAGTTGAAGCTAATAATGTAATCGTGGGGCCAAAAAATCTTGCATATTCAGATACAGCAAAAGTAGTTGATATGAACTGGATAATCCCTTGGGATAATGTTGACCCAAATAACATCAAAGCAAAGATAAGATATGGGAGTAAATCGACTAAAGTTTTTATAGAAAAGTCTTCTGATGAAATGGTGAAAGTTAGATTCAAGCTCCCTCAATTCGCCATAACCCCTGGACAATCAATGGTCTTCTATCAAAAAGATAAGGTTATAGGAGGAGGAATAATATACTAAAACAGCCGGTTATCACCGGCTATTTTCTTAATCAAACTTTATTTTATCTCCTGGATTGAGCTTGCCTGTCTTATCTTCATTGGAACCCGTTTCTCTCTTAATGATATCCATTAATCCTTCGAAATCTATTTTCTTCCCTGATTTCGTTTCAAGCGGTTTATCAGGAACTTTCTTGTGCTCAGAAAGATCTATAACTTCTCTTTTCCCCTTCTCTTCAGGAATAAACTTTTTAGCTGATTCCTCTAGACTTATAAACGTATCTACTTCCTTCTTTGTGGAATCATCTTTTGAAATAGGATTAGCAGACACACTAGGGTTATCAATATCTATTCTCTGATTATCCTGCCTTTTATCTTCATCATTAGAAGTATAATCACTCGAATCATTATTGATGTTATCGGGAACAATAACCGGTTCAGAGACTGGAACTGCTTCAATTAATGGAGTTGGTGCTGGGACATCCTCAACAATAATAGGTTTTTCTTTTTCGTAAACTTCTACTTTTTCAAAAGGTTTAGAAGTCTCGTTTTCGTAATTAATCGTCTGATCATTTGTTTCTAAGCTCTCTCTAATATCTATTCCTTTTTTCAAGAGCCTTTCTCTGATTCTTTTAATCATCTCCTCTTGATCATCACTAATCTCTTCCTCTTTGGCTGGACCAATATAATTACTTCTAATCTCCTTTTTAAAAGAAGGAATAGCTTCTTCTTTTTTAGGTGACTCTACTTCTACTCTTTCCGGGGGTTTCACTTTAAAGTCATTGTTAATCTTCGGTGTTTCTACTGCCTTAGGGGTATTATTAACAATATCTTTTTTTTCGATTCTTGTTTCTGGAGGAGGTGTCGCTGTTTTCTGAGAAAAGGATTTAATTGGAGAGACCTCTTTTGGTCTCTCATATTCTTTTGGTTTATCACTATCGTTAACCCTTCTTACATTTCGTAAGCTTGGATCTTGTTCCATTTTCTTTAAACAGGTTTTGCAGTAAACAGGACGCTTCCCATCTGGCTTAAAAGGAACTTTCATCTTTTTATCACAGCTCTGACAGATAGTGTCATATAGTTCAGATGTTCTACCAAAAGAATCTTTTACAGCTGGTGTGCCTCCAGTAGGAGAGGCATCGTCCTCGGTATCTTTGGCAATTTTCTCTTCAACCACTTCTCTGTCAGTAGAATACTGCATTCTAGAATAATCGATAATTTGTTTGTCTACAGACTCTCCTTCCATTTTTACAGGAGGAAGAGTACTGGCAGAAAAGGGTCTAGAAGATACTCCGTCTATCATTAATTTCAAATATATATTCTGCTTCGGAAGATTAACAATATCCTCTATATAGAACTCGGGACTAAATTCTCTTTCAAGAAATTCTGCATCATCTGCACCCACTCTAAAAACAATCATAGTACCGACGTTACCAAAAACAGCATCCCTAACCTTTTCTTCCATCTGAGCGATATATTGGTGAGCAAGAACAAGAGACAATCTATACTTTCTTGCCTCTGAAAGAATACTGGCAAAGGAATCTGTTGAGAAGTTTTGAAACTCATCAATATATAGAATGAAGTCATTTCGCTGATCCTCAGGAGTATCAACCCTGGACATAGCTGCTAACTGGAGCTTAGTAATAAGTAAGGCTCCAAGAAGACGAGAAGACTCCTCTCCTACCCTACCTTTAGAAAGATTGACAATGAATATCTTCTTGTTATCCATAATATCCCTCATATCAAGAGCTGAATTCGGTTGCCCAATAATGTTCCTAATCAACGGAGCAGAAATAAACTGACCAATTTTATTCTGAATAGCAGCAGTTGCCTCAGTCTCATATCTCTGACTATATCTTGCAAATTCCTTTGTCCAAAAAGCTTTAATAATCGGGTCTTTAACCTGATTCACTATTGTTTCCCTCCACTCGGGATTAGAAAGCATTTTATTGATTCCCAGAAGAGTAGAGCCTGGGACTTCTAAGAGAGCTAAGATACAGTTATTAAGAATGTACTCCATACGAGAAGACCAGACGTCTGGCCATATCTTCTTGAAAACGGCCATAATTCCGCCTGCTATGAGGTGCCTATACTCGGCACTAACATCCTCCATAATATTGAAAGCAATAGGATTATCTAAATCGGCTGGATTAAAGTATACAACGTCTTTTACTCGGTCTTCTGGGATAAATTGTAGCAACTCTTCTGCCGCATCTCCGTGAGGATCTACAAAACAAATACCATTCCCCTTCTTGATATCCTGAGTAATCATGTTCTTCAGTAATTCGGTTTTTCCCATTCCAGTCTTTCCGATGATGTATATGTGCCTACGTTTATCGTCCCTCTTGATGCCGAACTTAACGTGCTTACCCCTGAAGCTTGTCTGACCAAAAAAAGTTATGTCCGCATTTTGCATAGATGATAATAAAATATATTAATACTATACCTATTCTAATCTGGAAATGAGAAAATGTAAAATTCGAAAAGATACGGTACTTATACCAAGACTACCTAGTACAACGAAAACCAGTAGCGGTACCAGAAAAAGACGGTGAATCGGCCATGTGTATTGCGAAGAGCCCTACCCTATTTCCATCAAACCAAGTGCCGCCACGTACAAAGCCGTTTCCATTTGCACTGCAACCATAATATTTCCCTGCGTTTTGAGATGAAGTATAAAGAGGATTAGGTCCAGCAGTTGGTCTTTCATAGTCATTAAGGTCAGAACCATTCCATTCTATCCAACTAGTAATACTAGACCATTTACTTGTTCCCGACCCTTGAGTACAGGTATTATTAGTCCATTCCCAAACATTACCAGCTAAATCCCAAACTATTTGCCCATTAGCTAGCTTATGAGTTCTTTTTAATATAAAATTTCCGGAAGATCCAACGGTATTAGCTCCAGTATTGTATTCATATCCTGCTCCGGTTAAGGGAGCTGGGACTGTGTTAGTAAATCCATCTGAAGCAAAGGTTGTACTAGCTGAATACCCTCGCGAAAGAGACCCCGAACCAACAGTTGCAGTGCTCCAGTTAGAGGACTGACTAGCGATGTGCCTAGCTAATGAAGTCCATTCGGCGTTGGTAATTAAGTGATAGCCAGATCCAAGGGATTGACATTCGCTAATGGCATTAGTTTGTGTAATCCTAACCCAAGGAGTACCAGAAGCTCGGGATTCAGGAACAAAGGCAGAGGAATACGTTTGATTACCATTGCTATTACCCTGAATCTTAGCTTGATACTTCATGATGTAAAATCCAAGCCCAGTATCTATCCATCCAGTTTTCGTACCTTTACATGAAGCTGTAGATCCGCCACGCCCAACACAATCCCAGGTATAAGGAACACCATCTCCTGTAACGGCCGAAGGGGTTCCAGATGTACACAGATTAATTGATGTATCAGCCATTTCCGTACCATTGGCACCACCGCACACACCATCAATAACTGGATTAGCCTGACAAGATGTGGAAGAAACACTTCCACTGCAAACCCAGGTCCATGGACCGCTACCTGATACTAGACTAGGAGTTCCATAAGAACATAGTTCATTTGTGGGAGAAGAGGATAATCTGGAGCCATTAGCATTACCACAAAGACCATAATCTTCGTAATAACTCCTTCCCAAATCAAATATACTTAATACCTCATCCGAGGAAATAACACGTTCATATAGTCTTGGATTATCAATCAATCCATTATAATAGTATCCATATGTAGTATTTACAGCTGCACCAATTGCCGAAATAGTGTTACCATCATAGTCTACTTTAATAGGGGTTCCCGTTACGATACTTCGATTGTGTCCGTTGACCCAAAGATTCATAATAGGATTATTATTACCATCACTAAATGAAATTAAAATATGGTTCCATTTATTTGGCTCCAAAATATTATAATCACTACCAAGAAACTGCCAGTGTGACGGTAAATCCTTATTCCACATTGCTATAGAAACGCCATTATTGGGGGTAGTTGCTATGTTAAAAATCGTAGCAGGAACACCTTCGGAAAATAATACTTTAACTCCAGGCTGAGGCTTCATCCATATAGACAAAGTCCAGTCAGTCCTTTTATTGACGGTCGTGGCACTACCTAAACTACCAAGCGAAACATAATCATCTACCCCATCGAACTGCAGACACCCTCCTGAGATACAATCAGCTGAAGTCTTCCAAGTAGGTCCATTGGTTAGAGTTCCATGATTAGTTCCTGCTGAATCATAAGCAGTAGTACCTGTTCCTTCATCAAACTTCCAATGAGAGACAAGTCCAGTAATGATCTGAGTGGATTGGCACCCTGTTAGTGGTTCCGTGTATTCAGTGTTGTCAGTAGCATACAAGGCATAACAGTACTCTGTATTATCAGTAAGCCCTGTGTCTATGAAGGCATTACCATTGTCTTCATAGATGGTTGTTCCATCTGTTCTAGAAGTAGGAATAGAACCTTGTT
>Ga0302241_1002817_pt1 | contig 10000 bp, 10 predicted proteins | sample AAG_UR_Arg_MG_FD_193532 | JGI IMG/M metagenome (GOLD analysis project Ga0302241, IMG submission 193532) | Enriched activated sludge microbial communities from anaerobic digester in WTTP, New Holstein, Wisconsin, United States - AAG_UR_Arg | ecosystem: Engineered > Bioreactor > Anaerobic >...
AGAGTTGTTCAGGGAGAGTTGCCTTAATTCTCCCTTTCTCAATACTTTATTATGGACAGTCTCGTCAGCAGAATCTGGACAATTAACACCGTCTATTGCTGGACAGACAAGCCCGTCATTAACACTCAAGGTCAAAGAAAGAGATCAATCGCTGGACAAATAGCAAATCAATTTCCTTATTAAAAATTGCACTGAATGGCTTAATACCAACATTCTAATTCACCAATTGCTCATTGACAATGTCAATGAGCAACTCAAATTGACGGAGTATGTTGTCCATGAATAGATATGTACGCTGGCCCTCAAGGCTCGCTGCGAGTGGCTTGCTTGCCTTACTCGGTGGGGTTCCTACCCACAATCTGACGCGCCCTTATCTTGGCGCACTGACAGGAACGGAGGCTTCCTCAGGTTTCTTATGTGAAAATTGACTGTATCAACTTATCCATTTGTCCTTCATTCAATGCGCGGTACTTTTCTTTTTTAGAATTACAACAAACTCAAAACTCTAACTAAAAGTTTTATAATATATTCAATCTCGTCTGATTTATCCTTTAATTTATCAACATCTCTTTCCAAAAATCTAATTGAAATGGAGTGAGCAGTTGAGTTTCCTTGTTCACGATGATTGTTTATTAGTTTAACAAAATCTAAATCAAAATTCTTTTCTATATGAGTAAAATCCGATATGTTTTGTTTGAGTTCATCAATAAGTTTAAGGAAATTATGACACTTATGATTTGCGGTATCATAGTACTTATGAATGTCCGATGTACCATACTTCTTTCTGAATATGTCAATTATTAAGTTTTCGAACATTTTTCTAACAAGAAATGGTACAACAGAGAATAAACCATAACTATAAGCTCTATTGATTTCATCATGTAAGTCTCTATAGAATCCATCAGGCAATTCAGTTATATCAATGTATTTATTAAATCTCACCTGAATAACTGGCACATCACTATCACTTTTAGCAACTTCAAGCTGCTTTAAAAGAAACTCATTTTTAACTTTAAATTCGTCAGTTGCTGTTTTAAGTTCTTCATCAAGTACATATTTGATGAAATTTCTTGTTTTTTCTTCACCTTCACTTGCAAGAATCTTATTAAACATATTGAGTACACAGCTTGGATAATCTTCATCTCCCCAGCTCTGGCTTCTAAATAATCTGTATGTGTTGTTTGCATATTCTTCTAAACCAAATATTTGACATAACGTTGTCCAATCTGTTTTCCATGAATTGTCTGTTATAATTTTTGATGCTACTGCTAAATATTGTTTCATGCTCAACCTTCCTTTACATAGCAAATATGTCCTCTAACTCGTATACTTCCGCAATATCTTATCGTTCATATAGTACCGTTGCAATCAACCCAGCAACTCCAGGTTAAACTATGAGATCAATAAGTGGACAAAATGCAAATCGATTTTCGTATCTAAATTCTCTCTAAATGGCTTAATACCAACATTCCTATTCATCAATTGCTCGCTAACGTGTCTATGAGTAGTTCGATTTGACGACATACGCTGTCCATGAACCGCTATGGTTACTAATATTCAGATACTCAAGACTCGCTGCGAGTGGCTTGCAAAGTCTTACTCAGCCGGCTTCCAACCCATTACCTGACACGCCCTTATCTTGGCACTCTACCTGATATCATCAAAGTAGATGATGAGGTTTTTTGCTGAGATTATGTGATTGCAGACTTTTCAAAATAGTTTAGCGTTAGTTTTCTGAAAATCGTTGCAGGTATGGTTGTGTCTGACTACAAGTGCAGTTGATCAAATTAATAATTTAATTCTATTTTGTAAATATTTGTTTCACCTTTAGTAATTTCATATACAATTTCAGCTAACTCTTTTGTACTCTTTTCTTCAATTCTATATGATTTTTCTTCTCTACTGACTTTCTCCCAAATTTCTTTATCATTCTTTATGTCATCAATATCTTTCAAACCACTTTGAATAACATATTTTGAAATTATTAATCTCAATATTGCATTCTCAAGATTATTCCTATCACTTTCTAAATTCATTTCAACAATATTTTCTACAAAGTATTTATATATTTCTTTTGTAGTTGTAAACGAAAATAAAAGCGGTTCCAATAAAGGCAATAATAAATCAAAAGTTTCTCTTTTATTTTTATAGTCCTCATGAGCATATCTCATATTTACATATACATCATGAAAATCGCTCATAAGTAAATTGAAAAATCTGTATTTATCTACTCCTGATTTAACTTTTCCTCCTCTAATCTTGAAGAATACAAACCACTCATCAACAACCTTTTTTTTAATATCTTTATTTAAGTGATGAAATAGTTTATCAAATGAATGTGTGTTTAAATCAGTTTCGCTATTTAATCTATTTTCTCTTTTGGATAATAACCACTTAAAATGCAACTCAATTCCAAAAGTTAAGATTGAAACGGATGGAAAGAAATAATTTGAGTACCACGTTTCTAATATAGCTGAATGCTTGTAGTGTTTTTCTGCCAGTGCTTTATATGAAATTAAATAAGTATGAGCATTTAATTGAATTGGCATGATTTTTTCCATAATAATCTCCAAACACATATTTTGATACTATTTGCGTCTTAACCCAATCTGTATAAGCGCAACTCTAGATGCTATTTTTCTCAAACCCCCAAGCATCCCTCACCATCTCCCGGATCCCCCGCTTCGCCTTCCACCCAATCTCCCGCTCAGCCTTAGACGCATCCGCATAAAACTCAGCGATATCTCCGGCCCTTCGCCCGACAATCTCATAAGGCACATCAACGCCATTAACCTCTATAAAAGCATTCACTAGCTCAAGCACAGATGTCCCTTTACCAGTCCCCAGGTTATAGACAGATACACCCTCACCCATCTTCTCAATCGCTGCCACATGCCCTTCTGCCAGGTCCACAACATGAATATAGTCCCTGACTCCAGTTCCATCGACAGTTGGATAATCATCCCCGAATACACTCAGTTTAGGCAGCACACCCCTCGCCACCTTCGTCACAAACGGCATTAAGTTGTTCGGTATCCCATTCGGATCCTCTCCAATCAGCCCGCTTTCATGCGCCCCCACTGGATTAAAGTACCGCAGCAGCGACACCGAAAATCCTGGATTCGCTTTCGCTGTATCCATAAGGATGCGCTCACTAATTGCCTTGGTCTCTCCATATGGGTTCGTAGTTGGAAGCAAAGTCATGGTCTCAACAAATGGCACCTCGTTCTCCCCATACACCGTAGCCGATGAACTAAACACAAACTTCCCCACCCCATACTTCAGGCACAGCCGACTGAGCACCATGGTCGACACGAGGTTGTTGTAATAGTACTCCAGCGGCTTCTCCACCGACTCGCCTACAGCCTTCAGCCCAGCGAAATGGATCACGCCATCGATCTGATGGTCCTTAAACACCCTTTCCGTCTGATCCTCATCCGTCACGTCGATCTGATAGAATGTCAGTTTGATGCCTGTGATCTGATGTAACTTATCCAGGACCTCCAGCTTAGAGTTGACCAGATTGTCCGCTATGATCGCGGTATGATTGTTCTTTATAAGCTCCACGACCGTATGGCTGCCTATAAAGCCAAGGCCGCCGGTAACTAAGATATTCATATGGTTAGGATCCTCCTCGAATTTATAATAAGCCAGAGCCAAGACTCCGCCGATGGTTCCCATTCCTCACTCTCCACCAGTATATCAAAAATATGGAAGTTGCGTCTCTTTTTTAACCCATTATCTAATGTACGACAATGGGTTAATGGTAAATTGTAAAACAATTTCATCATTTTCATCGATTCTACCTGGCACAACTTGTGAAGATAATGAAGATGTTTTTGCTGAAGTTAAGTGATTGCAGACTTTTCAAATTAGTTAAACGTTAGCGTTCCGAAAATCGTTCCAGTTACGGGCACGTCTAGATGCTTCTGGGAACGTGGGGAGTGTGGGATGATCAAATAATCCGACCTTACCTAAAGTCTTTCTTCTAAAATATCAACAATCCTCTTACTTGAGCGTCCATCCCCATAAGGGTTACTTGCTTTACTCATTCTATCATACTCGTTTTGGTCTTCTAATAAATGCTTAAACGTTTTGTAGATAACCGCTTCATCCGTTCCAACTAACTTAAGTGTTCCTGCAGCAATTCCTTCTGGCCTTTCTGTAGTATCTCTCATAACAAGAACTGGCTTTCCTAAACTAGGAGCTTCTTCTTGAATTCCACCACTGTCAGTTAATATAAGATGAGACCTGGATAAGAAGTTATGGAAATCTATTACTTCAAGTGGTTCGATTATTCTTATTCTATCTGTGTCTCCAAAAATCTCCTTAGCAGCTTCTCTTACAACAGGATTCATATGGATAGGATAGATTGCTTTAATATCAGATGTTTCATCGATGATACGCTTGATTGCCCTAAACATATTTTTCATAGGTTCACCAAGGTTCTCTCTTCTGTGGGCCGTAATCATAATAAGTCTACTATCCGATGCCCACTCTAAATGTTCATGATTGTAATCATCACGAACTGTCGTCTTAAGTGCATCGATTGCAGTATTACCCGTCACATATATTGTTTCAGGATTTTTACCTTCCTTAAGAAGATTCTCTTTTGACATTTCTGTTGGTGCAAAGTTGAAATTTGATACAATGCCAACCGCTTGTCTATTAAACTCTTCTGGATATGGCGAGTAGATGTTGTAAGTTCTCAGTCCCGCTTCTACATGTCCCACAGGAATCTGAAGGTAAAAACAAGCTAATGCCGTTACAAAGGTTGTTGATGTATCTCCGTGTACTAACACCACATCAGGTTTAACATCTTCAAGGACGTCTTTCATTTTCTCGAGAATATTGATTGTAACATCAAATAGTGTCTGCTTTGCCATCATTATAGATAGATCATAGTCAGGCACTACGTCAAATGCAGATAAAACCTGATCTAACATTTCCCTATGCTGACCTGTCACACAAACAACAATGTTTAGTTGTTCTCTTGTCTTCAGTTCCATAACTAATGGGCACATCTTTATTGCTTCAGGTCTGGTACCAAAGACCACCATTACTTTTTTCATTTTAATCACCTTGTTTTTCAGAAATTATAGATCTAATTTTAATAATAATCGCTTTCGTAACGTCCAAGTTGAATAGTAAATTATATGATAATATCAGTATTCCGTTTATAATGCTTAAAATCACTGCTACTAAGAAAAACATCAAATAATTATCAATTAGGGGTAACAAATTAATTTCTAAGATAATTATCCCAGAAATTAATAAAAATTGTGGAATAATTGACAACAAGAATTTAGTGATTTTCTTTTCGAAATATATTTTATGAACAAAATAAATTTCAAAAATAGCCAAAATGATCGATGTAAGCAAAACAGATACTAAAATACCATAAAAACCCATAAAATAATTTCCAACAATCAAAAGAAATAAAAGAACAACACTGGCAATAGTTTGAAATGTTTTAGCTACCTTAAAATTGCCCGACATATTTATAATATTTCCACTGGGGACATGTATAATCTCAAAAAAAGTTATAAAAACAAGTATTATAGCTAGTTTCCAGTTTAAATAATTAGTATCACTTACACCCAAAGTATATAGTTTAATAAAAGGTATTATTAAAACGGTAGCAACCGATAACAGCCATAGAAGTGAATTACCAACCAACATTTCATATTGCAAGAATATCTCATAAACATAATCCTTTTTTCTTTGAGCTATTAAATTACCAAACCCCATTCTAGGCGCGCTTATAAATGAGTATAAAATATTTTTTAGTAACAAAAACACACTATTATAAACCGCATAGATACTAGCAGTAGTAGTACCGATAGAAGCTGAAATAAAAACAATTGGGACTGAAGTATACAACATACTTGTTATTTTCTGTATGAATACATCTTTTGTGCCTTTTATGGCATCATATTGGGGATTAGCATTGAAATCTAAAAATTCATACTTTCTTTTACAGAATTTCATAATTATTATGCTATTTGCAATTGCTCCAATCATAATAAACAACCTAACATATAGCATGTTTCCATTTGCAAGAACACTAAGTACAATTAAAGATTGTGTGAGCATAAGTGTAAATGTTGATATGGAATTAAGTATATATTCTTTTTGTTCAGTCTGAAGAAGTATCCTGTATTTCACAGCGAAAAAGAGATTAAAAGCACTAGAAATAGTTGCCATAAAAAAAGTCAATAATGCAATTTCTCTAGAGAGGTTTGTTTTTATTACTAATGAATACAATACAGATATAAAAATCCCTGCAAATAAAAACAAGATACCTATCTTCTTAAAAATTTTGCTCGCGGCTGATAATATTCCATTAATCATCTTGACATTATTTTCTGAAATCGGTATAAACAATGAAACACTTATAGCTAATGTGAAACCACCTTCAACAACTAATAACATATTGATAAGCTGATTTGCGGTTGAATTGATCCCATTAAAGTCTGACCCATAATTACTTATTATTAACCTTGTAACAATTAATCCAATAACTCCACTTAACACGTTAAACACTATTCCTGTTAATGCCGTATAGAAGGACTTTGCGCTTTTACTCATTATTTATATCTGATGCACATATACGCATCAACCTCCAATTCATTTTTAATTTCTAATATTATAAATACGAAGAACTATTGTTCATTTTTTAGAACCTTTTCGAATTGTTTACCTACTTCACTTACTGTACACTCAGAAAAAATTTCTTTAACAACATTGAATTGTATTTTTTTATGATTATCAGAGATGAATTTCTCTATTTTTTTAGTATTTTCGTCAATTTTAGCGTAATCTTCATAGATATTTAAAATTTCAGGATACTTTTTGCTGTACATTAATGTTGGACAAGAAGTTGATTTATAAAAATTGATTATTGGTTTTCCAGAAGAGAAATACTCAAATAATTTACTAGGAAATGTATTTATAACCGAATTCCCAATATTGATCAGTATGTCTGCATTAAGTAATAAATTCGATACGGCTTGTTGTGGTATTCGTTTTATAATAAAAATTTTATCGCCCATTCTCTTTACTAGCTCACGACTATCTTCTGGAATTGAACATCCAACAAAATATATTTTAATATTTTCCATATTTATCTTAGTCAATATTTCCAGTACGTATTTAGGATTTCTTATATCCTTATACAGCATCCCAGTGTATATTATGTTAATAAAATTTTTATCTAATAAAATATCATCTAGTGTAGGTTTGTAATTTAGCTCCTGAATCTTAGGAAATTCTACAATTTTAATTTTACTATTATATTCTTCAAATTTATTGGTAATTACATCCAAATAATTACTTGAAGGCATAATAACCCCATCGGAATACTTAAATATCTCTTTTTCAATCTGGTATCTTTTTATTTTGTTTTTATTACCATAAACATAATTATTTGTATATGGGTCTACTTGATAAAATATAAATCGGAAATTCATTTTTTCAATTTTTAATTGAGTTGCTGCAACAGCTCCTGATAAGTCTCCACTAACTGTGACAATAGATTTATAGTTATTATTAGTTATTAACTCCCCTAACTTTTTTTTATAAAGCCTAGTTCTATTAGTTACAATATTGTCCTTAGTAATCTTCATTTGAATAGGTCTAATTAATCTCCCCAACAAATAATTTCTGGCAATCTTAAACTTGAATAAGAAGCTAAACTTTCCTTTTAATACATCTTCTACATATCTCCTACTTAGTAGATTGTAATCCACTATTCTAAATATATTTATTCCGTTAGAAATTTCAAACTCACTTATAGATTCATCTTTTCTTAACGTTAATACGTCCACTTGGTATCCACTATTTATAAGATGATCAGCCAGATTCATAACAATAGCTGATGCTGCTACTGATTCTGGATAAAAAGTATTAATAACAAATAAAAATCTCATTTTGAACCACCTGCCTTGCAAACATTATTAAATTCATGTATTAATTCCTATACTTAACTAGTCTTGCTGGATTGCCCGCAATTATGGAATATGGTTCTACATTTTTAGTCACTACAGAGCCTGCTCCTATAACAGAACCTTCATTAATAACTACTCCAGGTAAAATAATTACTCTACCACCTATCCAAACATCATTTCTTATTATCACAGGTTCTTCATTTTCATTACCTTGAGAATTAATTGATATGTCAGTTCTTACAAAAGAATGATTTTGTGTATAAATTATACAATCCGGACCCATCATTACGTCATCACCAATAATAACTTTGCCACTCAAAAAAGCGTTCACACCAATACCAGAATTATTTCCAATTTCAACTCTTGATGAAAATACTGCTTTTCTTTCTATATTAATATTGTTCCCACAAGATTCTAATATTAATTTCGCGCATGCAGCCCTTATATGCTTTGATCCAAATGAGAATTTTGAGTAAGATTGAGGTAAGTACTTTGCAAAAAAGTTATATATCAATAATCCAAACATCTTTTTAAGTTTCATTGTTACTAGCCTCACCCCTTTATTTGATTCATTTGATTTTTATAGTTATATCTTTTAACATACGCAAATCCAATAGCTATAAATATATAATTAATTTTAGTTAAATATGAAACACTTGCAGTATCATAGAATAAAAACATCGAAAATATTAATATGAGAATATTATTAATAGAGCTTTTTATTCGGACTCTTTTAATTAATTTGGCCAATATTTTATAATACATTACATAATAAGTTGTAAATCCAATTATTCCACCATTTACAAGAAGCTCTATATAATTATTATGTGCATATGAAGGTGTTCCTAAATACGTAGCGGCTAAAATCTGATAATTATCTACACCAAAACCGTGCAAAGGTCTATTGTAGAACCAATGAAGTCCACTAATGATAAACTCTTTTCTTAGTACCGCTGAGTAATCTGACTGACCTCCAGATAATACATCAACCAGTTCTGAAACTCGTTGCAAAACCAAATTAAAAATTGGCATTTGCAAAACAATATAACTTGTTATACCACCGATTAACAGATAAAAAATTATCTTATATAACCTTTTCAGCCCGAATTTCATCAACAAAATAACTATAAACCCGAATAGAATTGCTAAAAATGCCTTTCTTGAACCACTAGCTGTAATTAGTAAAATCATCATAGCGAATAAACAGAAATATTTAGATTTTTTTTCATATATAATCATATATAAGTAAATTACTCCAAGAGTTGACGCATACATTCCAAATACATTCTCTTGACTAATTTCTTTTCCAAGTCTTATACCACCTAATAGAGAAGAAATTAAACCATTAAAACCATACGTTAATATCGCGAATCCGAAAAATGAAACTCCCGTAATAACAAAAAGGTTGCGCAAACTCCCAAAATTCTGAGTCTTAAAAAATACTTGATATACAAATATACACATAATAAATATTTGCAATAAGGTTTTTAATCTGATTACAACATAAGAAGGATTTATAGCCCATAAGGTAGTCATTCCAGAATAGATAATAAATAAACTCAAATACTTAATATAATCGTGAGCATACAATTTGCCATCACGAAAAATAAGTAGAATAGTAAAACCTGCAAATATAACAAATGCAATTTCTGATAGAAAATTATATTTAACACTATCTACGAAGATAAATAATGTAACAAAATATAGCTGAAAACTCATAATACTTAATTTTTCTAGTGATATTACAATGGATTTAGATTTTGTTTCAACATTAATTTTGTCATTTTCTGAGTTAACTAATTCAATCATTAAAGCACCTCTGATTTAATGTCAGATTTCATTTATTTAGCCAAGTAACAAAATTAAAATATTTTTCATAATATCTTGTACCTTTATAATCACAATATTCGTTTAACATAGGTACTTTGTAAACGTCAATGAATTTCTTTACCACTCGATCATGAATTAGTTTACCAGTTACGATAGCCAATAAGTTTACCAGTAAAGCCACTTTGATACTCAATTAGTTTACCACTATGCTGTTTAAGTAA
>Ga0302241_1002820_pt1 | contig 9991 bp, 9 predicted proteins | sample AAG_UR_Arg_MG_FD_193532 | JGI IMG/M metagenome (GOLD analysis project Ga0302241, IMG submission 193532) | Enriched activated sludge microbial communities from anaerobic digester in WTTP, New Holstein, Wisconsin, United States - AAG_UR_Arg | ecosystem: Engineered > Bioreactor > Anaerobic >...
GTATATTCTGTAATAACAGATTTCATTGTAACAGGATCATAGATTTTGCGTAAGAGCCCGGACAGGGACAGACTTGTGAGATGGATACTAACTTGTCTGTTGCGGTACTTAGGATTGAAAAACAGAGATTATTATCTCCCTTACAAGTAGTTTACCTTCTATAATATTTTTTAATTTTACTTCCTCTTTAAAAAATCATTTATCAGCAGTTTTTTCCTCCGGTTTTTGCAATTTCCTGAAATCAACCCAAGTATCAAATAGACCGAGGAATAGTACCATATACTGTGCACAAAAAGCCAGAAAGAAACATATAAGTATTTTCCCTATTAAAGGGACTTTAAATTTATCAAGAAAGGAGTATATTATAGAAATGCCTATGGTAAAATATAATATGGCACAAAGATACAATATATTAATTCCTACAACTCCCAGGGGTTTTATATGCTCGAAAATTTCTGCAGAAGATTTCATATCCTCTGGCATTCCCAGATAGGTAAGTATAATTCCTGTAATTAATAACCATGCATAATGCCAGGAAAGTCTCCAGCTTTTAAAAGCTGGTAACGGGGGAATTAAATAGCCAAGTTTTTTTAAAATTAATTGAGCTACTATATATTGTACAAAAATTGTTATAAGAGAAGTAAAAAGAAGTAATGAAATAAAGATAATTTTACATAATTCCACATTGAAATTCATCTGCTCAGAAATCTGTTCTAACTGTTCCTGAGTAAAATTCATTGCTTTATAAACTTCCATAGCCTGAAGGCGGGCCTGATCTATTGATTTCTCCATATTAATACCCATAAGTCCTGCTAAAAGGAAGATGGCCACAATTGCTGATATAAAATTAACCAGAGTTCCCGATATAAGTGCTCTTGTAACAGACCATTTCCATTTAATTGCCATTCCAAGAGCCAGACCTACAAGATTGAAATTTATAACAAATAAGATTCCTTCCCGAAAACCGGCAATAAAACTAAATATACATCCTGCCACCAGTGTAGCAAGAAAACTGGCTTTTATACCTCTTCTAATTACCAGTAGAAGTGTTGGGACAGGTCCTGCTATGGATAATATACATAAAAATGGCACATAAACAACCAGTCCGAGTATAACAGATAATAAAGCCATAAATGCTCCTTCGGCCTGGGCGTTAACAGAGATATATGGTTCTTTATTATCTTTTTGAGAAATTTTCTCCATTTTTTTCTCCGGGTTGTGGGTTGTGGGTTATGGGTTTTTAATTATCTACAATATAACATCCAACACCCAATCTCAATCTTTTGTTGCTATATGGACATCCCCGAAGCACATAGAAGGAACATTATATATACCAAAAAAGGAATGTTCCCACGTATTATTAGAAGCTATCCAGAGTAGATTCGCAAATAATTCAAATACATTTCCTGCTATCATTACATTTTTTACTCTCCCTCTTATTTCACCCTTTTCCCATAAGAAACCGAGCATTACGTTAACACTGAATTCTCCGCTCATATTATTTCCCTGACCTCCACCGAGGACATCTTCCACAATAAGGCATCTATCCATAGTTTTCATTAATTCCTCCAGACTCTTATCACCGGGGAGAACAAGAAAATTACTCGGATGAGATGAGGGCAGAGTAGTAAGCTTGAAACCTTCATAAAGGCCTGTCCTTTTTATACCGTTTCCTGTACTTTCAGTATTATATTTTTCAGCATTTCTCAGATCATAATAAAAGGCTTTAACAATACCATCGGTAACAAGGGCAGTTCTTTCTCCGGGAACCCCTTCGTCATCCATAGGGCCTGACAGAGAACCGAAAGGCACAGTATTATCGTCTACTATGGTCAGAAAAGAAGGACCTATCTTCTCTCCATGTTTATCAGCAAGAGGAGAGACTTTTCTTCCCACTCTATCTCCGCAGAAAGCCATATATAAAGGGGGGTAGATTGTTTTGAATCCTCTTGGACTGAATATTACCGGCATGGGGCCACTTTTTATTGTAACGGACTTTTCCGAATTGGTAACATCTTCTACCATTTTACGGGCAAGTGGTGTTACATCATCAACATAAGAACCGCTTGAAAAGCTTGATTCTATCTCCAGTTGCTCATCTTCTCTCACCATAGTGCCACAGAGAGATATGGAATAAAAGGATCTTTTAAAAGATTTATCTGTACCGGAGGTATTTATTAATCTTATATTACTTACAGAATTTCCCACTTCGGCAGTGACTGTTATGGAAGGTTTATTTTTTCTTATAACCTCCATCATTCCTTCACCGGTTCTTATAAGTTCTTCTTCTTCCAGGTTTAAAAGTTTTTCGTCAAAACATTGAACAGAAGGATAATCACTATCTTTATATGAGGGAATTCTTAAAGGAGTTTTTTCACTTACTGAAAGAACATCTGTGGCCATTTTTAATATATTTTCCCTCTCTTTTATGCTGGTGGAAGAGGTAAAACCGGTTTTGCCGTTCTTTCTAATTCTCAGTGTTATACCTTCTTCATCTTCTCCTTCTATATTATAAACCCTGCCGGTTTTGAAATTAACCGATTTGTATTCTTTTTTTATATAAAAAATTTCTGCCCAGTCAGCATTTTTGCTGGCAAGTTCTAATAATTTTTCCATTTATCTCCCTCCGATAAGCACTTTTTGAATTCTAATATGAGGACTTCCCATGGAAACTGGCAAAGGATATTGAAGTCTCTGTCCATAAGATCTTCCACAGGCGCCGCCTCTTGATAATACTAAATCACTTCCTATCATATCTATACTTAAAAGAGTTTCAAAGATATTCCCCGTAAGTACTACATCTCTGAGCATTTCCTCTATTTTACCATTTCTTATGATAAAACTCTTTTCTGCTGAAAAGGTAAACATATCCATACTGGTATTTCCACTTCCACTTCCACAGGCATAAATACCATAATCTATTCCTTTCAGCATATCTTCCAGGGTAGATTCTCCCCTGTCTATAAAGGTATTTGACATCCTGCAGATAGGAGGGAAACGATAGCTTACAGTTCTTGCATTTCCTGTAGGAGCCTCCCTCATTTTACCAGCAGTCTCTCTTGAATGGAGACGACCCTGAAGTTTACCTTCCTTTATTATATGAGTCAGAGTAGAAGGTGTACCTTCATCATCAAAGGGATAAGAACCGCGGCACCCGGGATAAGCTCCGCCATCACACACATTCAAATGTTTTTCTCCAAAAGGTCTGCCAAATTTCATCTGTTCCTGAAGGGTTGGATTGGCTGCTACTGCATCTCCTTCACTCAGATGACCGAAGGCTTCGTGGATAAATACTCCTGCAAGCTTCGGATCCAGTATAACCGTATATCTTCCGCCTTTAACGGCCATGGCATCAGTCAGGTCTACAGAATCTTTAACTATACGGTCTATATGTTTCTCAATTCTTCTGACATCTTCCCATGCATTCTTTGTTCCGAAAGACTGATAGGCACTCTGTATGACATCTCCTTTTCTTGCAACTGCAGATATACCACCTGATACATCAAGGTCTTCTATTGTGAGATAGGTACCTCCGGAATTTGCTATTATCAGATTCCTCTCTCTTTCCACATAAGAACTCCTGGCATTAATTATCCTTTCATGAGATTCCGTAACGGTTTTTACAAGTTCTCTGAAATAATTCACCTTGTCCGTAAAGGATATACTTCTGGGATCTGTTTTTCCGTTCAAATCAGGATGGATTTTTTCTATGTATTTTGCTACAGGACACATCCTGAACTTCGGTTTCCCGAGTATCTTCGCATTTTTTACAGCAATTTGTGCATTTTCTTTAAGAGTTTCCACATTATTAAAACTCTTAAATCCCCATCCTCCATCCACAAGGGCTCTCACATAACCGCCGTAATCTTCTACCTGCTGGGAACTTTTAAGATTTTTCCCTTCAAAATTTATAGATAGTTGTTTTGTCCGTTCTATGCGTATTTCAAGGTAATCTGCAGGTACGGTTCGAATAGTTTCTTCTATGAGTGTTTTCATTATCAAACCTCCTTAATTAGTGAAACGTGATGTGTGATGCGTAATGCGTAACAGATCATCTGTCTCGTTTCACGTTTCACGTTTCACGTCTCACGTCTTACGTCTTATATATTTTCCATAGTTTTAATCAAACTTTCAGCCTTCAGTTTTGTTCCTGTAGCATCAGATAATTTTTCTTCCCAGGGTTTAAGTCCACCGTCTTTGTAATATTTTTCCTTTAAAAATTCTAAAAATTCAGGAGAAAATATGTTCCCCCTTTTTTCTTTATAGTAATTTATTGTTTGATATGCAATTACATCAGCAAGGATATAATTCTGTAAATAGAGGGGATGAGTGGTATAGACAGGATCATAGGCCCAGGAAAAATCATCAGGTAATTCAATAAAGAGATTTTTCGTAACAAATTCTTTATAACGATTATTAAGGTTTCCTTCAGGATTATTATAAATAGAGTACTCAAAGAGGCAATCATTAATGACCCGCCTGTACCAATAACAATTTTTTAATTTATTTTGCAGGATAAATTCATTTATAACTTCCGGTGAAATCTTTAAATATTCTTCAAGCCAGTATTTTTCTGCCATAAATTTCGGGAAGATACAGGCCATACCTTCCTTGAAATAATCCGGTTCCCCTGTGGCAATTATAAATGACGGAACCTGAATGAAGCAGTTGTGAATAGCATGGCCAAATTCATGATAAAGGAATTCGTACCAGTTATAACCTTCCTGAGGATTGGCGAGAACTCTTACATCTTTTCCTGTTTCCAGAGTAAGGCTTATACCTCCATAGGGAATATCACAGTATTCCACTTTTATAGGGAGTTTACTCATATCAAGATTGAATTTTTTAAATAGGTGCTCTATAGATTTAATTATCTCCTCTTTAGGGAAATAGCTATCACTTACAGACGTGAGATATTTATGCTGATAATATTTAATATCCCATGGAGAAACTTTATCTATTGAAAGTTTTTCTTTACAGTCTGCAATAAGCTTTTTATAGGGTTCTTCTGTAAGATCCAGTATCTGTTCAAATAAATCAAAAAGTTTTTCTTTACTTAAATTTTCCAGATAAAAACATAAGTCACTATAGTTTTTATAACCAAGAGGTAAGGCTTTCTGATTTCTCAGGTCACACAGTAATACTACTTCACATTCAATCTCTTTACCAAGTTCGGTAAGAGCTTTCCATGCTTTTTCTCTTAATATTCTGTCATCATCTTTTTCAATTATGTTATAGAGTTCACTTCTGGTAAATTTTTTGCCATTCAGTTCAGGAGCAAAATTTATGATCTGATAATCCAGTTTATTTTTTAAAGCAAAAACCTCAGGTTCAGATGAAACTCTGGCCCGAAGAAACTCCTGTTTAAGTAATTCTAATTTTCTCTTAAGAAGATTATCTTCTACTTTTGGCAACCAGTCTTCAACAGTAAATCGATACTCAGGATTAAGGAGTATAATGGATCTTTCTTCATCTATAAGATTAGGATCCTTATAGGCCTTTTTTAATATCTGATTCCAGTAAGATGTTGCTCTCTGGAAAAAATTCTCTTTCAGTTGATTATCAATTTGCTCTACTAAATTAATGAGGTCTTCCTGATTATTGATTTGTATTTTCAATGCAATCCCTCCCGATCAGGTATTATCTTCAGGCAATAATTACTTAGAGATTTACATTTTAACATATAGAGAAAATTTTTACAACTGAAAGACATAAAAAAATAAGCAAGGTCTTTCCCTGCTTATTTTTTATAAGAAATAAGACCAAACCTACCAGATCATAGCATCGCTCATTTTGCGTTCAATAGATTCTATTTCGAGTTTTATTTCCGACAGCCTGAGTTTTATATCTTCCTCCCACATACCTGTTTCATAATAATTATTAGCATTTTCCATATCATTATTATAACGACGGACCTCTTCACGGAGATCATACAATCTATCTTTAAGTATCTGGAAGTCTTCTTTTTTCTGGCTAATTTTCTCTTCTTCCTGTTTTTGGGTTTCTTCTTTTCTGGCTTTTTCAGCTTCTATTTTAGCTTCTACATCTTTTATCTTTTCCTGTATTCTTGCTTTCTCATCTTCATCTGTAACACTGGCAAGCTCTGATTCAAGAGAACTTTTTTCACTTTCCAGATCAGAGAGATTACTATCATGGACACGGAGGGCATCATTCTTTTTATCTTTCAACTCAGAAATCTTTCCTTCTGGTTTTATTGCATCCACTAAATCACGATTCCCGCCGAAATCGTCAGTCCACATAGTATCAATTTTTTGAAATAATTCTCTAAATTCCTGTTTATCTCTTTCCAGTTCTTCTTTTTCTTCATCCTGCCTTATTTTTGCCTCGTCAACCATAGCCATATCAGACAGTCTCTTTGAATCAGTCAAAAAAGGATCTGTCTGAAGCTCATAAAGAAGACTTCCGTCAAGCATCAAATAATCAATAGGGCTCAAATATTGCGCCATTTCAGGGGATATACCGTATTCTTCTGCAGGAAATCTTATATGCTCTACAGGTCTGTATATTTGAAGCATAGACTTTTTTATTAAATTATCCATAATTATTAACCTCCTATAAATTTTGAAACTTTCTTCACTTTACTATAAACTAAATACCTTAAAAAAAGCTTAAAATTTCTTTAAAAAAAACTTAAATCGTGAGACGTGAGAGGTGAGACGATAATGTAATAGTTCTTAAGATACATTTACTTTTCTTTTTACTCTTCACTTTTCACTCACTATATTTATTATTGCCGCTGAAGCCCATATATCATATTTATCATCCTTCATAAGCTTTTCCAGAATGGGAAGAACTTTCTCATTATGGGTTTGTCCAAGAGCCCATATGGTTTCTATTCTGACATTCAAATCTTTATCATCGAGACCTTTAATTATTATATTGTGCGTCTGTGGCAAATCCAATTTCCCAAGAGCTTTCACAGCAGATACTCTTACTGAAGATATATTATCCTTTAAACCTGTTTCCAATATATTAACTACAGTATTATTCCCTATTTGCCCTATAGAGTCCATAACAGCCTCTCTAACAAGAGGATCTTTATCCTGTGCATTTTTTTTCAAAACCTCCAGAGATGTTTTGTGCTTTATATATCCCAGTGCCTTTATTACATCAACTTTAAAGGCTTCCTGTTTTAACATTTTTTCAAGAGACTGAACAGCCTGAGGAGAACCAATTCTTCCGAGAGCTTCAATTGCAGATGATATAACCCAGTTATGTTTATCTAAAAGAGCTTTTTCAAGTAAAGGTATAGCTGAAGAGTCTCCAATTTTACCAAGAGCTATGGCAGCACTCGATCTGATACCAGGATTTTTATCCAGGAGAGATTTCTTTGCAAGTAATATATCATTTATAAACATCAATTCTTTTAAGGCTGAATCTATAAAACATTTTACTATGGGATCATTATCTTTAGAAGCTTTATCAATGACAGGTATAGATGAAGTAGATTTAAGCTCCACAAGTGCCCGTGCTGCTGTAACTTTAACTTCTGATTCCTCATCATTCAATAAATCTTCAATGAATGGAACAACCACAGGGTTTTTGGTTTTCGCCAGTGCCTGAATAGAGGCACTTCTAACAGTGCTGTTATTATCATTCAGAAATTGTTCAAGAATGGGAATTAAAGACTTATCTTTATGTTTTCCAAGGGATACAAGGGCTTCTGATTTAATTCTCGTATCATTAACTTTTAAAGCCTCCTGTAGTAGAAAAACTGCTCCTCTATCCTCAAGATTACCAAGAATTTCAATGACCATGAGTTTCTTGCTTACATTACCTTTAACCATATTTGTTTTTAAAATATTCCAGCATGAATCCTCAAGTTCTTCAGACATAGAAGGACTTATGAGCAAAATAATAAAAATAATAAAAATAATGTTTTTTTTACTCAAATTTTACACCCACTCAGCAGACTAAATTTTTAGTTCATCAAGATACTTATCTATCATTTCCTCTGATGGAACAGGATTATCACGATATACTATATTTCCATTAATATCCACAAGAATATTAAGTGGTATATATTGGACTTTATAAGTTTGAGCTACTTTACCTTCTAAATCAAGTAATACTGCATATTTTATACCATTATTGTTTATCGTTTGCTGAACATCTTCCCTGGCCTCACCGCAGTTAACAGATAAAAGATCCAGTCCTTTATCTTTATAAGATTCATATATTTTATTTAATTCAGGCACCTCCCGAATACATGCTCCTCAGCCACTTGACCAGAAGACAATATGGACTAACTTTTTCCCTTTTAAACTGCTTAAGTCTACTGTTTTCCCGGACATATCATTCAGTATAAAGTTAGTAGCTGTATTTCCTACCTCTACTCCCTGACCGGTAGATACATTTGTTGTGGTGGAAGAAGCAGGTGTCTTTTCAGCTGTTCCAGAACTTCTTCTCTCACAGCTGGAAAAAGTCAGAGCAAATAAAAGTATACTTATAAATGTTAAATATTTTTGTGTCATTATGGACACCTCCTATTTTATTGAAGGCTTAAAGTTGAGGGTTGAAAATTAGAAAAATTAAGTAAAACTCTAAATTCTAAACTCTAAACTCTAAACCCACGGAGTCAGTTAATTAATTTTCACTTTTTTTATTTCTATAATTTATCTGTATGTCCTTCATTAATTATAATATTAAAAAAATTTCCTTATCACTTATTGAAGGATTTTACTTTATACTGAAGAATAATCTGTTTCTCTTTAGATTAATTAGAAAAGCCGGTGAAATGCAATTGTCAAAGAAAGGGGAAATCCCTGTATCCATAATAATACCAACTTACAATGAAAAAGACAATTTACCTGTTCTTGTAAAAGAGATATACTCTATAATTAAAAAAACCGATATTTCTCCGGAAATAGTTGTGGTAGATGATAATTCTTCTGATGGCACAGGTGCTCTTGCAGAAGATCTGGCGAAAAAATATTCTATACAGGTCTTAAAACGTCCCGGTAAAGCAGGTTTATCCTCTGCAATTTTAGATGGATTGAAGATTGCAAAGAGTGATATCATAGGTATTATGGATGCAGATTTAAGCCATGATCCTTCTATTATACCAAAAATGGTAGATGCCATAGTGAGACAGAAAAATCAACTTGTCATTGGTAGCAGATATATAAAGGGAGGTAAAATTGAGAACTGGCCACTTAAGAGAAGAATAATATCCTGGGTTGCAGTATTTATGGCTTTCCCTTTTACCAGGATAAAAGATAGAACGTCCGGTTATTTCTTTTTTAATCGAGAAATTCTGGAAGGTATCGAACTCAATCCTGTAGGTTTTAAGATAGGCCTTGAAATTATGGTAAAAGGAAATTATAAAAGATGGAAAGAAATTCCTTATGTCTTTAAAGATAGAATAGCAGGTCAGAGTAAATTAAATACAGGAGAGATTCGAAATTATTTAAAACAACTTTCAAGCTTTCTATTTTATCGAAAACCTCCCAAAATGATTAAAACACTGAAATAGAAACTACTTTTTCATCTCTTATAACAAATAAAATACCAAGATGTAGATATGAGAGATTAAAACTTTTGCTTCCCAGAAAATCTTCTTTAAAATAATTTTCTTTGTATTTTTTTATTACCTCCTCTAAAGAACTCCCACATTTTATTCCTTTATGTAAAGCAAGATAGAACTCTGTATGTGTCCTCAATATAAATTATCCTCTCAACACTAAACCTTGAACTCTAAACTTCTTTTCACATTTTATTGAAAATTACAGGTTCTCTCCCGGAAGGGGCAAAGGATCTGCTGGTTCAAGTATGACATTATCTCTAATTAATTGTTCCCTCAATTTATCAATAGAAAGCTCTGCAGGTTCAATTCCTTCCCGGCTTGAAAGAGCTGCTGCTGTACCGACGGCCTGTCCCATAGCCATAACTGTAGCCTGAACTCTGGCAGAAGCGTGAGCACAAAAAGTAGCAGAAAAGCATTTTCCAGTAATAAGTAAATTTGATATTT
>Ga0302241_1002824_pt1 | contig 9979 bp, 9 predicted proteins | sample AAG_UR_Arg_MG_FD_193532 | JGI IMG/M metagenome (GOLD analysis project Ga0302241, IMG submission 193532) | Enriched activated sludge microbial communities from anaerobic digester in WTTP, New Holstein, Wisconsin, United States - AAG_UR_Arg | ecosystem: Engineered > Bioreactor > Anaerobic >...
ACACAGAAAATGAACAATATCTTAGTAATGAAAAAATCAGCAGTGTCGAGGAGAAGCTTTCAAAATTGGGTTTCGTAAGAATCAGCAGGTATTATATTGTGAATCTGAATCACATCAAAGAAATTGGTGTTAAAAGTATTCAGTTGACTGCGGGTTATGCACTTGATTATAGTAAAAATCAGCAGCGTGAGATTAAAGTTGCATATATGAATTATATGATGGGGGATCTTTAATCATGCAAAATTATATAGGTAGCATCATTATTATGATGAATGATGTGGCTGGACTCTTGATCGCTCTACGATTTTACAATCATTTTCTAACACCAAAAAGTATGAAGCAGACTGTAAGATACATAGGGCTTGGGAGCTTATTGGTGGGTACAGCTATTCTAAATGTCGCATTTGAAGCTGCGAATATTTTACTGCTTTTTGGTTTTAGCGTATATTTTGTCTTGGGATGGCTATTCTACAGCGGAAAAACACATGTAAAAGTCATCATGGCATCATTTATGATGCTCTTCTCATTTGTCATGGAATTATTTGCTGCTTTATTACTGGCAGCGGTGTTTGGTGATGTATTGGGAGAGATTAGAACCAATTCGATGTTGCTATTTCTTGGCGGTGTGATTTCGAAAATTTTATTGATCCTCTTTATGGAAATCATTATCCGCTTCAAGAGAAGAGACGCCTCACAAGTGAATCTTAAATCCTGGTTTCTTATTCTATCAATTCCAGTCATCAGTGTCATACTGTCCATTACAAGTGTATATGAACCAATTGTAAGTAATAAATTCAGTGGCGCCGCTGTGTTTTCTTGTATCTCTATACTATTCATAAACCTATTCGTATTTCACTTGCTCGATCATACTGTACAGCAGGTGAACGAAACAAATCATTATAAATATCGAGAAAAACAATTGCTAATGCAAACGGAACATTTTGATAATATTATTGAAGGTTATCATCAAGTCAGGAGAGTTCGGCATGACATGATGAATCATTTGGTAGCGTTACATGGCTATCTTCAAAATGAACAATGTGATGACGCCATTGAATACATTAAAAAGATAAATGAAAGTATAGACTTTAACAGAATAGGTATTGTATCCAACAATGTGGCGATTGATGCACTCATAAGTAATAGAAAATCAAAAGCCATCCAGGCAGGGATATATTTTGAAGAGAAGGTCTCACTTCCGGGGAAGCTTCAAATTGATGATATGGATATGTGCATAGTGATTGGAAATATATTAAATAATGCTATAGAGGCTTGCCAGAGAATGAAAAATGAACAAATGAAAAAGCATATCTTGATGAACATAGATTATAAAAAGGGACATATCCTCATAGAGGTTGAAAATACATATGACTTGAGGACGATTAAACAAGAAGAAGGTAGATTCATTTCATCGAAAAAATATCAGTGGAAATATGACGTTGGATTAGGCATGAGCAATATTGAAAGGATCATTAACAAATATGACGGTGTCTATCAAACAGATTTAAGTGAAGCTATTTTCAAAATTAAGATTATGTTGCCAGACGTTAGTCAATCCTAAAATTTGAAATGTAAAGGGTCAAAGTGAGATTTCGTGCCCTTTCAGATGCATTTCGTGCCCATAATCTTGAAAAAATGAAACAGGATGTTATTCTGTTCGTAGATTGTTGAAGGAGTTTTTTTTATGATCAAACAATTAGCGAAGGGAATAACATCTTTTTTAATTCGAAAAAGTATTATCAAAATTGAAGATGTGGAAATATATCAATATGGCACTGAGCAGATTCTCATTAATTCAATATCCATATCAGGTGCATTTATAATAGCGACGATTACAGAGATGTGGATTGAAACGATATTCTTCTTCATCGGTTTAGTACCTGTCAGAATGATTGCTGGAGGATATCATGCGGATACCCCAATTAGCTGCAGCCTGTTAACTTCTACTGTCTATATACTAAATTTGGTTATGATAAATATTATAAAGAAGTATATGGGGCTGTTAATGATTTTAACTATAACCACCATTGTTTTAGTCATCATTTTCTTATTTGCACCAGTGGATCATAAGCATAGAGTGTTAATTGATTCAGAAAAGCTAATCATTAAAAAGAAAGCCAGGATAATTGGTGTAGGTACCACAGTATTTGCAATTGGTTGGTGGTTATTAGTCAAGACTTATAGTAACGTTCCATTAAGCACCCTCATGGGAGCGTTTACAGCGGCAATGTCGTTACTATTTGGTCATTATACAAGGAGGTGAATATTATGAGGCGTATGCTTAAAGTCTTTTGTAGTAATGCTGGAGCAACCCTAGCTCTTTTTATATTGTTATCAGCTAAAGCTGCATCAACAAACTTCAGTGTTATTTTTTATCAGGGTGAGGTTCCAAAAAAGGTCAAAGCATTGAAATGAAATTCGTGCCCTTCGAATATTAGACATATCTATTAAGTAATTGGTATGTCTTATTCTAATTAAATTACAAAATGAGGAGAGAGTGCAAAATGAATTTCATAAGAAAAATTATTATCATGAGTTGCTTAACCATAGTATTATCAACAGCTTTTTTTACGGTATTTTCAGATACTACATCAAACAATAACTATGGTGATAATTATGAAAATGTACTGAATACAAGGGAATTTATAAAAAATCAAAATGAAATACTGGGTACAAATCTTGATATAGAATATCAAGATATTATTGCGGTCGAAGCCATAGAGAATAGACTTGTAGAAGCAGAAATTACAAAGCTGCTTCAGGTAAAAGCAAAGGAAAAAGAAGAATGCATTAATTATTTAATCTTAAGAAGCGCAAATATTAATAAAATTGAATTAATAAAAGATAAGGATATACTTGAAATAGCAGAAATTGTAAGAATTGAAAAACTATCTGACAATTATGTTAAAAATCTTACCGATTCGTGGGCAGAAAATGCATATAACACATCGGAGATTTGCACAACACCTTTAGAGGCACGCCCGAATCAAATCCCTGAAGCTATTATGCAATCTTATTCTCTCGAGACCCCAAATATGCAGATAATAGCGGGTGCAACATCAATTACAGACTATATTGTGGCAACAGATGGATCAGGATCACACTATATGGTAAGATCCTACACAGGATACAATAAAGCATCAGGCTATTTTACTATACCGACATACTCAATAAATACATCGTTAGGAACAAAGCATGATGTGCCATATGGTTTTTTTGGATTATACACAAATGATAATCAATTTGGAATGGATTTGGGAGTCGGATTTGATGTAGATGCTTCTGGTGGATCAACATGGTTTATGGATCTGAGTGGCTATGTAGGAAATGGTAGTGGGACATATAAGTCCGTTTGGAAATCAATAAAAATTGTCCCTGGAACAAAGGTGTATATTGTAGCAAAACTTGAAAGAAAAACTTCAAGTGAATTAACTACAGTTACGGTTACTGATGCTACAACTTGGACTGTCCTAGGTTCATTAACATATGATACTGTAGCAGATGGAGCATATAAAGCATTTTACACCTCAAATACAAGCTTTGGGAATTTGTTTGTAAATAGAGAAGTTTCGCTTGCGTTTCCGAAGGATTTAACAAGATTGCCAAATACAGGATCATATATCCAAAATGCTAAATGGGATACTGTTAATATATACAATGCAACCGGTTATGGACTTTGGACATCAATACAAACAAATTTTGCTCATAGGCAGGGTAGAACTCAGGCCTTTTGCAACGCAGTGAATGTTACAGTCACAAGTCAATGGAATAATGATTCAACAAATATAACATATTAATTTCTGACAGGGTCATCTAATTTCTATTTTGATAATGTTGACTGCGTATTCAATGTTCATGTGGTATGGCCAGAAAGGATGATATCAATTTGAAAGGATTAAGACAGATGTTTTTGTCAATGATTGTTATGCCAATTCTTTTGACAAATACAATGTACATTCCCGCGTTTGCTGCTCAGGAGCAAAGTTATTATATATCAAATAAACCATTCTATATATTTGATGGATCAGAATATTCTCAAATTACAACTTATGATGTTGTTTTTAATAATGAAAAGACAACCTGTATTTTTACTAAAGAGTTAATTAATTATGGCTATGACGTCAAGTGGGATCCTGCAAAAAGAGAGACACGGGTTTCGTACTCAGGCACGCTTCCTAAATCGGTGGTCACATTACAAGTGAATCATTCAGATACTGTTTTTAAAAGTGATATAAAAATATATATCGATGGTAACTTTGTTCCATCATTCAATATTGGCGGATATTCTCTTATTCCTAAGGATGTCATACAATATGGATATAACGGATTTTTACCTTCGAAATGGGCTATGAAGTTTTTTGAAGAAGCTTGGCTAAACGACATTAGGTGTTTTGAACGTCTAAATCAGACTGGTATCAATTCAAATTATTTTAAAAATGAAATTAGAGCAGATGAAATGGCAAGTTTAGCACTTCAATTTGTGAAAAAGAAAAATACATCAATAGCAGAAGAGATGACTAGGTTTCAGGATCATTATTCACAATCATTTACCTTGGCGAAACAGATCGGCATTTTTAATGGTCTAAATGACAAAACAATTATTCAAAATTCATTAATATCGAGAGAAGATGCAGCTGTTATCATATGCAACGCATTATCCTTTCTGAACTATTCGATAGAATTTAATGAACAATTTAACGTAAAAGACAGAAAACAGATAAGTGATTATGCAATAAAGAGCATGAATTTTTTATATCATTACAACATCATAACGTCGGATTATTTTGGCAATATCAGTCCAAAAGAAATAGCGACTTATGAGCAGGTCCTGACTATGATCTGTAAACTGGGTAATAAGTTTAGCGATTTCTACCCATTGCCCAGCTATGCGGATGCCTGTGTCAATATCAATCAAATTCCAAAACGAAGCTATAACCAGCTGTTGGATGGCTATACACTTGAAAATATCTCTCAGAATGATTATTACTATCAATCATCAAGTGGAAAACCGGAAATTAAAAATGAATCTATTTATGCAATCGACATGCTGAAGTCCCCTATAGAAATCGAAAAGGATGTTCATGGCAGATCCAAAAAAATATTTTATGTTGGTTTAGTCGATAACCAAGGCACGGTTGATTTGGAAATTGATCAAAACTGGGCCGGTATGGGTGGCAAATTTGACAATATACTTTCCCCACCTATTTACCAAGTAGATATTTTTACGAAAAGTAAAAAAGTTATCCATAAGACTTATTCAGGGATGGGAAATTACATCTATCTAGGAAAAGGGATATTTAGAATTAAGATTCAATTATCACCACCCATACAGGGAATGGATGAATCGCAAACAGTCATAAATACTGAAGATATTGAAAAATTTGTATTGTATTATAATGCGAAACCTACAATATTAATCCTGAACTAATAATGAAAGCTGAACCAATTGCTGAAGACGTTAAAATCAACTTTGATGATACTCAAAAGCAAGGCAAACTTATTTTAGAGGCGAACTGTACACCAAACGATATCCGTTTTCTAACGACTCTGATTAAAGCGCGGGAAAAACTCGAAGACATAATTCATACCAACCAAGAAGCTTGGTGGAGGCTTTTCACGAAGGATGTAGCTCATTGGAATCCTAAGGATAGTAACTCTGACAAGAGAGTATATTGAAAAAACGTACCCGTGTTCCGAACGAAGCGATTCTCAAGTTTGAGACACGGGCTGTTATTTGTGCGAACCTATTGTGTGGGATACCCACGCTTACATTAAAACAGCTGCTGTGTATTATCTTATTACTGGTGCCTGAGATAACCGTACTAAAAACGTACTAACGACCTTAATAGACTGTTGCTGCTCTCTAGCTCTGTCCATGCCTTGCTCGCATAACTTGCCAAAATTAGCTCACTAACTTTGCCGTCGTTTGTTCAATGGATGGCCACAAAACATCATGTATTGTGGCCAGATAGAGCAAGGCAATTCCGCTGAGATCACTGTTTTAACCATGTAATCATCTATCAGCTTTTTGGCCCGTTGTGAAGCAAACATCAAAGAATGGGTGTATACCTTGTTGATCGCTCTTGGTATACCAGCAGAGTACTTGTAGATTTCATCTACCGCTTTTTCTGTGAAGATTTCACTCGCGCCTTCGGCGTAATCGATATGTGACTTGATATACGCTTCTATCTGCGATCGGTCGAGTTGAGGTAGTTCGCATTAGAGAAAATTACGAATCAAAAACCTGGCTGCTGTGATTGGGTCCTGTTCCGTTCAGCAAGCCTTAATTAATAATTGGAATAATTGATAAATATAGAAATATTAGGACTAAATAAAACTTAGTAACGTAGTTGTAACATTAATATAATCATTAATGGTTATTTGATTAATAATATGGATGAAGTGATATGAAAAATTATCACATTAATTACAAGAAATCGGAGGGTGCATACATAATGAAGAAAATGTGTTATGTTCTATTAATTGCCTTGCTAATCTCATTTCAATTTTCGGTATTTGCAAATGATGGAACTCAAACCAACTTGCCGCTAAGAAATAACATTGACCAAACAAGTGTAACTGATGAGACAACATTAACTGCTTATCCTTTTGAATCAAATATTAGTAAAGTTATGATTGGTGAGTCAGGGACTATTTTATTAGTTGATTCAATCTGTGACAAAGAATATGCTGAAATGATGAGTATAATATATCCTAATGGTATTGTGGATGATCAAGGCCTTGACATTCCTGGGATTAATGAAATTAAAGAAGTACGCGAAAAATTTGTTTCTGAACATATGAAGGCTTATTCACTAGTTGATGGAAAAACAATTGAAGTGGAATTGATACCATTTAAAATAGATATCTTAGATAGCTCAAATGGAGAATACGAAAGCTTGTTTTATCAAGCAAGTGTAGGTGAAAGTAATTTCATTTTTCCTTCCGAATGGGGGAACCAGTCGTTTGGCTTTATCTCTGCCAGTGAAAAGGATATATACATTGCATTTACTGATATGGGAATTTGGAGTATTGATTCTACCAGTATGAAAGCACAAAAGATTTCTTCAGATACTTATTTTGGTAAAACTATAAGTGAAGTTAATCTCATAGTCGAGAAACTTAATCAAGATGCGTACCTTACTTGGATTGATAGTGTTCACATTAGTCCTGACGGCAATTATGTAGTTTATCGTACTAATCGAGACTGTACTATGCTAAACCAGACAACAGTTTGGACAATTAATCTCAAATCCGGAGAAGAAAGTCAACTAATTTCATCAGCTTATAATAACGATATTGTTGGTTTTATTACTGATAGAAATCTTGTGGTCGGAGCGCTTGGTGATACACGCGCGGTTGATACTGTTAATCGGGCGGTTATTAATTTGGATACCCCAAATTTGCCTAATATTCGAATAGGCTCCGTTAAGGACGGAAAAATTATTTTTTATAGTTACGAAGATGGCAGTTCAAATTCTACTGTGTATATCAGTGACGTTGATATTTCGTCAGGGAAAATTGCTGATGGTATCAAAGTGACGGGTTATCTTGATGGAGAGCCACAGTTTTCATCATCAGGCAAAAAAGTTGCGATAGGATATGGAAACGATGCTATGAAAGGCGTTGAAGATGTAGTGGTTGTAGATTTAATATCAAAATCTCAAACACTACTTACGGAATCACTGCAAAACTCTCAAACTGTAAATGGAAATATAATAAGATTTCGTTGGATCGATGACAACATGTTGCATATTGATGCACAAATGGGTAGTGATTTTTCTAATTATATGATCGAAACCACAAACATTGAGTAACAAGGTTCAAATAAGAAATATAATCAATGTTGCTAATAATATCAAATTAATAAAAAGGTGGAAAAAATATGAAAAAAAAAGGATTCAAAAATATATTGGCGATGTTTATCACAATAACTATCATCACATCCATCTTTTCCACAAATGTATTTGCAGCCGATTATAGTGTAGTTTTTGGAAACACTCCACCATCCATTGTGAATTTTAACTCACCGTTATCCTCATCTTCCACATCAGGTTTTGTGGCAGTTAATAGCAAGTGGAATCAGCCGCGACCAAGCGGATCAAATCCACATAACGGAGTCGATTTACAGGCTGCAGTAAATACAAATGTTTATGCACCATACGATGGATGGTTAACCGCGATAAGTGTTACGGGAGATTATGATATTGATTTTTTGGTGGATGCAAACAATAACAATATTCAAGATGATGGAGATTATCACATTAGGTTTTACCATATGAATTCTAGAGAAACTGCCGGAAAAAAAAGTAAAGGAGCTCTAATTGGCAAGTCCGGCAATCAAGGGACTTCCGCTGCACACCTTCATTTTGGAATATGTGCAACATCCACCGGCTTGAAATGGCTAAGGAATGAGGTTAATTATAGACATCTTTCATCAACAAACTGGAACTCAGGCAAAGACCTTGATGCATACGCTCAAGTACAGTGGAATGGTAATATTGCCTCAATAACTGCTTATATTAGAAACGATGGTATTAAAGAATATTTTTCAGAAGTCAGAATGTACTATCGCACAACTACAACGGGCGCATGGACAGACGGTGGAAATATAACCAGATCTGGAGATATTTATAATTTTGATTTTACTGGGAAAGTTCCTTCTGGTACAAAAGTATATTGGATGATTAGACTAATTCGAAGTGGTATAACTCAGGCAGCGTTCTGCCCAGCGAAATTCTATCAACCGGATAACAATCCTAATGCGAGTTCATACGCTTATGGATATTGGACAAACACCGTTAATTAGGATGCTATTAAAATGGCGTGTTAGTGAAAATATTAGCGAATTACTTATAGCATTCTGAAACCTCTTTTGTTGATTGATATCGGACTTTCTGCAATTGGGGCAATCGTTTAGTGGTTCGTGATAGTTATAAACCCACACAGTTGACTAGTGTGGGTTTATATTTCAGGTATTAATTGTGAAGGGAGAGTAATTATGACTACATCCCGCAGCATTAGAATCATAAGCATATTTGCAATAATAATGGTTTTTCTATTTCTAATAAATTCAATGATTATTGAAAACACATATCCTTATAATAAAGCAAGTAGCGATAACATTTCGGATACAAGAACATCGGAAAATTTACCATCTTCATCAGCACTAGAAACAGGCAAAATGGAAACTTTTTTTTATGCTGGGCTCAAGCTCGAAATTTCAAATGTTCGTGATATTCAATACGAGAGGATGGTTGATGATGGAGGTCATCCTTGGGAATATAAAATTTATGTTTGCAATCCAGGTGCTAGCATATATGTACTAAACGCCGATATGAGCGATGTGAATTTTAGTGCTGATGGAAAGTCTCATGCAAATTGGGGTATGCTTTTATCATCAGGTAAACGGATGGAGATTGTAGATGGTATGAAATCGATTAAAGTAACACGAGATACACTCGGTATTTATAGTTTAGAATCGAGTTTATATGTTTTAAAATTGGTTGTAGATTAGTCTTTCAACATAGATCAAATCGAATGCTATTTTCTCAAGATATGTGTGCTTGAATAGACGCTTACATTTAAACAGCTACTGGTGCATTATCTTATTACTGGTGCCTGAGATAACCGTACTAAAAGCGTACTATCGACCTTAATTGACGAGAAAAAGCGTCGATAAAGCAGAAATTAATGATTTATAACCGCGTGAAATAGCCCGCTGGAGCGTGTGAAAAAGTCAAAACAGTGAGTGGGAATAACAGAGGCAAACCCTGAAATATTTGGAAAACCAAGTTTCAGGGTTTGGTTTTTTAATAGTACAAATATGCTTCGATGGCAATTGCTTTTACATTCATCTCATATTCCGCTGAAATTGGTTTGCTTATTAAGGATTTAATTTGAGGCTTTTAAATCAAACTGCTCCTCGAATAAATAGGTCTTCAGGGATTCCTAAATACCTCATCACCGTCCTGACATT
>Ga0302241_1002826_pt1 | contig 9977 bp, 5 predicted proteins | sample AAG_UR_Arg_MG_FD_193532 | JGI IMG/M metagenome (GOLD analysis project Ga0302241, IMG submission 193532) | Enriched activated sludge microbial communities from anaerobic digester in WTTP, New Holstein, Wisconsin, United States - AAG_UR_Arg | ecosystem: Engineered > Bioreactor > Anaerobic >...
TTCATAAAGATAAGAAGAGTATTGTTAGTCAGCGTGAAGTAGGTATAGATACAAGATCTTATTCTGAAGCATTACGTTATGCTCTTCGTCAGGCTCCTGATGTAATACTTTTAGGAGAAATGAGAGATGTTGAAACTGTTACTTCAGCAATATTTTTTGCCGAAACAGGACATCTGGTTTTAAGCACCCTTCATTCTACCAATACAAATCAGACCCTGGAAAGAATATTACAGTTTTTCCCTGTAGACTCTCATGATGAGATATATTTTCAACTTTCTATGAATTTAAAAGCTATCTTTTCCCAACGTCTTCTTCCCAGAGCAGACGGAAGCGGCCGTGTTCCGGCAGTGGAAGTCTTAATAACTACCCCGAGAATAAAAGATCTGATAAGAAGAGGAGAAACAGATAAAATTAAATCCACTATTGAAGGAAGTTCAGGGGAAGGTATGCAGACTTTTGATCAACATCTTTATGAACTTTACAAAGCCGGACTTATTACACTGGAGGATACCCTTCTTAATGCCGATAGTAGAAGTGATTTACGTCTGAAATTAAAAGGTTTTTCTACAGGAGCTAAAATTGTTTGATTTATATGCATAGGAATTTTCATTATTGCTAAATTATTAGCTTCAATAAAAATAAATCTTTTATGTTTAAAACTATCAGCAATCAGCTTAAGAAAAAAGCTGAAAGCTGAGGGCTGAACGCTGAAAGCTAATAATAATTTATAGCCTTCAGCTGTCAGCAGTCATCGGTCAGTTTATGCTTATACTCAACGATAATTGTTCTGGATACAGTAATTATGAAAAATATTTATGAGAAAGAGTCTTTTGCCGATAGTTAATTTTAAAGTAAAGGGAAGAATAGAAAGCCAATAGCTGATAGTTAAAAGCTGAGAGCTAATTTATATGGCAGATCCTGTTAAAATAGTAGCTACAAATAGAAAAGCAAGGCATCTTTATGAGATTTTAGAAAGCTTTGAAGCAGGTATTGTTCTGAAAGGGAGTGAAGTAAAGTCACTGAGGGAAGGTAAAGTGAGTTTTGTAGATTCTTTTGCAAGAGTTCATGAGGGAGAGGTTTGGCTTTATAATCTCCATATATCACCCTATGAAAAGGGTGGTTATATTAACCATGATCCTCTCAGGAATAGAAAGTTATTATTTCATAAAAGAGAGATCAGAAAAATTCAGACAGAAACTCAGGTTAAAGGTTTAACAATGATTCCACTTAAAATTTATTTTCGTAAAAGTTATGCCAAGGTTGAAGTGGGACTCGGAAAAGGTAAAAAACTTTTTGACAGGAGAGAAAGTATAGCTAAAAGGGATGCTGAGAGAAGAATAGAGAGAGCCAGTAAGGACAGGGAATCGTGAAATTTCACTTTTCACGTTTTACCTTTCACGAAATTTATCTTGAAATGATACATAACCTGTGCTATAATAACTTGAAGAAAGGGGGCGTAATGGTTTCGACAGTGAATGGAAGGTTAAAGTAGCAAGCCGAGGATGCCGTTGGCCTCGTAAAAAAGCGGTAAAAACAATAAATGCCGATAATTATTACGATGTAGCTCTTGCTGCTTAATGCAGCAACATCCGCCTGATTTTTGCGGTTGGAACCAGGATCGGGTGTCACCATAGACCGATTACTTTTTTCATAAATGCCTTGTGTGAAAAGAGGAAATTTAAAGGCTAAGGATGTAGATTTCTTGACCGAAAGGGATCTGTTATCTCGAAAATCTAAATTCGGTCTAAGCTTGTAGAGACTTTATCTTGAAATTCTTTGGACGCGGGTTCGACTCCCGCCGCCTCCAGTAGCATAGTTAAAAGTGAGAAGAAGTGAAAAGTGAAAAATCCATTACCCATCCCCTATCACTCCATCTCTATTCACTAATAAGAGAGGTGACATTATGTCTACATCAACATCTGTAACTCCTAAGAGAAGAACAGGAAGAGTAACAGAGGTATCTGGAGAAATAGATCTTAATAAGCTTTTAAGAGAGATGATTGAACGCCGTTCATCTGACCTTCATCTTAAAACAGGTAGTCCTCCTATGATGAGAATTGATGGAAATCTTTATCCTGCATCACATACTATACTCACTCCTGATAGTATAAGAGCTGCCATGAGCAGTATATTGACTGATAAACAGAGAGCAACCTTTGAAATGGAAAAAGAGTTGGATTTAGGCTACAGTGTCAGAGGGTTATCTCGTTTCAGAGTTAATGTTTATCTCCAGAGAGGAACCTGGGGTGCTGCTTTTAGAACTATTCCTGCCCGTCCTTTTACGATAGATGAATTAAAATTACCTTCTATATTAAAGGATCTTGCTATGAAACCAAGAGGTCTCTTGCTTGTTACCGGACCAACCGGTTCCGGTAAGTCTACTACTCTGGCTGCTGTAATTGATTTTATCAATGAAAATAAGAGATGTCATATTGTAACTATTGAAGATCCGATTGAATTTTTACATCGTGATAAAAGAAGTTTAATAAGTCAGAGAGAAGTGGGACCTGACACAAATTCCTTTTCTGAAGCTCTTAAACGTGCCTTAAGACAGGACCCTGATGTTATACTGGTCGGTGAAATGAGAGATCTTGAAACTACAGCAATAGCTATCTCTGCTGCTGAAACTGGTCATCTCGTTCTGGCTACATTACACACTACCGGTGCCTCATCAACTATAGATAGAATTATTGATCAGTTTCCAGGTCATCAACAGGGGCAGATTCGTGTTCAGCTTGCTTCAATTCTTGAGGGTGTAATGTCTCAGGTGCTTATGCCGAGAGCAAAAGGAGAAGGCCGTGTTATGGCTATGGAAATTCTTACCGTTACTCCTGCTGTTCGAAATGTCATTAGAGAAGAAAAAGTACATATGCTTGTTAATATAATGCAGGCCGGAGCAATTCATCATATGAAAACCCTTGATATGGCACTTAGAGATCTTTATCAACAGGGTATTATTACGTATGAAGAAGCTTTTTCAAAGGCTCAGGATGCCAATGAGTTTAACAGACTTCTTGGGCTTGATGGTGATGGTGAAGTAGAAGAAGTATAATAAAGAGAGTTGCAGGTTGAGAGCAGGGGTGAGGCAATCCTCATCCTTACTTAAAGGGGTGTAATTAAGAGTGAACCTGGAAGAATTATTACAATTAATGGTGAAACGCGGTGCCTCTGATATGTATCTTGCTGTAGGCAGTCCTTCGACATTCAGAATTGATGGCAGGCTGACCCCTGTAAGTAAAGATTTACTTAGACCCCAGGATACTCAGATTTTACTGGAACCACTGCTGTCTGATGTTCAGAAAATGACTCTTTTAAAGGATAAGGAGTTTGACACTGCTTACAGTGTAAGAGGCCTTTCCAGGTTCAGGATAAATATCTTTTTCCAGAGAGGTACTCTTGGAGCTTCTATAAGAATTATGCCACCCAAACCTCTCAGTCTTGAAGAATTAGGAGTTCCTCCACAGCTAAAAAAGTGTCTTGCTTTAAGTAGCGGTTTTGTTATTATTGCAGGACCTGCGGGGAGTGGGAAAACTACCACTCTTGCTTCTATGATAGATTTTATAAATGAACACAGGTCATGTCTTATAATATCAATAGAAGATCCTATAGAATTTGTCCATCGTAATAAACAGAGTATAATATGTCAGAGAGAAGTCGGATCAGATACTCTTTCTATTTTGAGTGCATTAAATAGTGTTCTTCGTCAGGCCCCTGATGTTATAGCCGTAAGTGATTTGAAAAATGAACAGGTTATAGAAGAATGTATTGCCCTTGCAAGCTCAGGGATGCTGGTTCTTGCTATTATAAGAATGTCAGGTGTTGTTCAGTCCATTAATCATATTATAGATGTTTTCCCTGAGGAAAAAAGAGATAAAATCAGGGCACTTTTGTCCAGCTGTCTCCAGGGGATATTTTCACAGACTCTTGTAGCCAGATCCAAGGCCAGAGGCAGAGTAGTTGCCACGGAATTTATGATACCTCCTGGTTCTGCAAAGGCAAAGAGAGCTATTAGAGAAGGAGAACTCCTGGTAATTGGTAAACTTATGGAAAAAGAATCTGATATGAAAACACAGGCGGCAGCCCTTAAAGACCTTTTTTCTAGAAAGATTATATCACGAGAAGAAGCACTGGCTAATGCTTATGATCCTGCGGAACTTGAGAGGATTATTGACCGGGCATATTAAGCTATCAGCAGTCAGCTTTTATTTACTGGCTACATATAGAAATTGATCCTCGGGGAAAATCTCCCTTAACTAAAGATATTTGTTGGGGAAGTAATGTAATGCTGAAAGGTGAAAGCTATTTATTCTGAATCTCCCATAAGTCCAAGTAGTTTCTGGAGGAGTTCTTTATAATTCGGGTTATTTAATATTTTATTTGTTATAGTCTCCTGCATATGCAAAAATCCCTTATCATTCATAAAACTTTTACCAAATTCTTGTCCCAGAACGTCTTTTACCATTTCTTTTGCTGCTTTTTTAAGAAAATCTTTTCTTCTATTGTCCATTTTTAAAACTTGATTTCTTGCTATTTTAAGAAAATGTTGATGTTTTTTTGATGGTGATTCTGGTGGAACATATATATCATCATCCAGAGTCAGTCGAATGAAGGACAGGTTTTTAGGCTCAGAGGTTTTTTCGGGTTTATATCTATCCATCTTTATCATTTCCTGTGATAAGAAATGCTCTCTCTGACGAGAATAATCAGATAACGGTTTTTTTTCACTCATAATTTTTAGATTCTTTTCCTTCCTTGAAAATTAACAAATTCTATATATTATTACTATTATTTTATAAAGCTGTTAGAGCTGAATAGTGAAATATCTTCAGTAATTAATTTAGAGAGCAGTGAACTATGAACAGTGAACAGTAAAATCTATCACTGCTCACTGTTCAATTATTTATCTAATCTTCTGAATAATTTTGCTAGTAAATTATCACTACAGATTTTTAAAAAGTAAATAGTACAGGGCAATTTTTTTAAGTCTGAAAGTTTAGAATCATAACTGCTGTTCCTTTAGTACTCTGATTATAAATTATCTCTGTCATAACTGGTCTTGTTCGATTCTAAAAACTTAATTAATTAGCTATTTTTTCTAAATCAAAGTATTAGTGGAAGACTATCACCCTTATTTAGTCTGTTCAATTATTTTTCTCAGTTCTTTTTCATTCATGAAATTCATAGAGTTTGGGGTTTTAAATTTTAATTAATTACCCCAAACCTCCAATTATGTTTAAAGATATCAGCTTAAGGAAAAGCTGAAAGCTGAAGGCTGATTGCTGATAGCTAATAATAATTTATATGTTAGCTTCCAGTTGTTTTACGGCCAGATCCATTTCTTTTTTCATTCTAAAATTAAATATGCCTTCTTTTTTTCTTGCTTCTTTTATAGCATCTATAGCTTTAGGATCACCTAAGATTAACAGAGCATGTACTACTTTTAATCTTACATGGGCATCTTTATCTCTCAGACCTTTGCCCATAAGTGTGTCTACTGCTTTTAAATCTCCAATTGATCCGAGTGCTTCAGCTGCATATTCTCTGACAAAATTTTTGCTATCATTTAATAATCGTTTAATTTCTTCAACAGCACTTTCATCCCGGAGTGTTCCCAGAGCCTTGGCTGCTTTCCATCTTACATGGGGGTCTGCATCCTTAAGAGCTTTTATAAGCGGTTTTACTGCTGCCAGGTTTTGTGATTTTCCTAATTCTTCAGCTGCTTCCTGACGTTTTTTCTTATCTGCATCTCTTAGCTGTTTTATCTGATCTTTTATTACTTTTACATCATCTATAAGCGATGGAGGAGGGGTATATAAGGGACGTCTAAAGGTTGGTTTTAATAATTCCTCTCTTGAAATTTCATAGTCATCAACTATATCATCAGAAGGTTTAGGCGGTTCTTTGGAAATTTCGTCCATTGTTTCCGTAGTATCTGTTGTTTTGGCTTTTATTTTAACATCAGAATAAAGCTCTTCCTGGACAGTCTGAATATCTTCTATAACTGGTTCAGAAGATTTCTTATAAGGTTCTTCATAGGTCTGTGATGGTGGAAGTTCTTCCTGTGTTGATGGATACGCTTGTTCTAATGTATCCTGTGCCTGTCCTACTGATACCGGTCCCGGGAAACCTGTTGGCCCGGGTTTATATTCCTGGCCGAATTGTCTTTCCTCTTGTTCCTTACAGGTTTCTTCCAGTTGACTTATAGTTACAGTGTTTTCTACAGTCTCTGGTATGTTAGAGATACTATCTGTTACCAGGTCATGAATTTCTTCTCCCTCTGTCTCATAGATGGCAGGAGATTCGGTTTCTACAGGGGTAATATCTTTTCGCGGAGCAGGGGCACCATAGAGATCGTCTTCCAGTGAAGGTAATGCTGATGGGGCCGGTCCTGTACCGGCACCTTCTTCTAAATTCTTTATAGCAGTCTGTGCATACATACTTACTAAGAAGTCCGGATCATTGAGAGCCTTTTTAAGATGGGGAAGAGCTTTTGCATCTCCCAGTTTGCTGAGAGCCACAGTACTGCTGGTTCTGACAGAAGAATCATCATCATTAAGAGATTCTATAAGGCCATCTACTGCTTTTCTATCTCCAAAGTTACCAAGTGTTTCTACTACTGTCTTTCTTATACTTGAGCTTTCATCTTTTAAAAGTCCAATCAATGATTGAACAGCTCCATAAGGACGTAATTTTTCAAGAGCCATAATAGCATTGCCTCTGACAGATGCTTCAGGATCAAGAAGTGCTTTTATAAGAGCATCTCCTGCTCTTTGTTCTCCGATTATACCAAGTGTTTCTGCTGCTTTCCTTCTTACTTCAGGATCTTCGTCCTGAAGCATTTCTATGAGAGGATCAGTTGCTCTTCCATCTCTTATTTTTCCGAGAGCTTCTTCTATAAGTAATTTAATCTGTATATCTTTTTCACAGTAAAGAGCTTCTATTAAAGAATCTACAGCTCTGGCATCAGCTAATTCTCCAAGTGAAATAACTGCTGTTTTTCTTTCTGATGGATCTTCGTCTTTAAGAGCACCCATAAGAATATTAAATATTTTCTCTATATCATCGAATTCATCCTCTTGAATTTCTTCTTCTATATGGGGTGTTTCTACTTCTTCTGCAGAAGGATAATCAGGTTTTTCTTCTTTAACTGGCTGAGTTGCTTTTTTTACAAGTGTTGGCTTCTGAGGAAGTGCTTCATCAGTTTTGAGTGAAGGCTTCTCTTCACCTGGTGGACCTTCAGATTTTTCTTTTAATCTTTTTAAAGCAGCCTGAAAGGCATTACTTCGTAATATACTTTTTGTCTTTTTCCCTGGTGATGGTTCTTCAGATTGTAGGTCTGAAGAGTCACCACTCGGGGTTTTAGTTCGTTTCTCACGCATTTTCATTAATGCCTGTCGTGCTATTTCGGCCGAAGTCATAGGTTGTTTTTTGCTTTCATCTTCTCCTGCTTCTTCTGCTACAGGGGTTTCTGCTTCTTCTGGAGATAGTTTCAAAGGAGGTAATTCTTCCTGAGTTGCTACATCGGGAGATTTATTAAGAGATAACTGTGGTTTGGCTTTAACCTCTTTTTCACTGCTTTTCATAAATTTAAGTTTTGCTCCTTTTTCCGGAAGTGGTACTGTTGGATTTTGTCTGACAAGAGGTTGATTTTTTTCTATTATCTGTTCTTCCTCCCGTGAAGATAGTTCTTTTTTGGATTCAAGAAGTTTCTTTTTTGGTTTAATTTCAAGCATACGGCTGGGTGCTACTGATGTATCGGGAATTTTTGGAGTTAATTGTCCTTTTTTTGGAGTAGGAATCAGCCGCTCTGTTGCCGGTGCATGCATTAAACCAGGTCTTTGAATGGTAGCACTTTCTTCCATTGTTGATAGTTTACTTATTGAACCCTTTGCTGAAATTCTTACCATAGCATCATCATCTGAAAGGGATTCTTTTAGAGGTTCTATTGCTTTTTTGTCTTTAAGTTCACCCAGGGCTTTTACAGCTGCCCATCTGACATAGGATTCCTTGTCTTTTAACATTTTGATAAGAGGCTCTACGGCTTTTTTATCATTTAACTTTCCAAGAGAATCTACAGCAGCCCATCTTACATAAAGATTTTGATCCTCTAAAGCTTCTATGAGAGGATCTACTGATGATTTATCTTCTAATTTACCCAGGGCTTCTGCTACAGCTTTCCTTACATATATATTTTCATCTTTAAGTTTATTTATAAGGGGTTTAACTGCAACAGGATTAGCTAATTTACCCAGAGCTTCTGCCGCAAATTTACGTACAGACATACTTTCATCTGCTAATGCTTCAATTAGATGTGGGACAGCTCTCTGGTCCGAAAGCTTTCCTAACCCTTCTGCAGCAAATTTTCTAACCAGGGAATTATCTGATGTAAGCGCTTCTATAAAAGGGTCAGCTTCTGTTTTATTATCAAGTTTATCTAAAAATTCTGCTGCCATTTTACTTGCTGCTGGCCCCTGGCTTTTCAATTCATCAATTATTTTATTCACTTCAGCGCTATCCGCCATTTCAGGCACCTCCATAATTACTCGACTTATACTTACGGCTCTCTGAGAAATTAGTCTCTTAAGTTAATTATAAATTTAATATTTCTTTATGTCAATTGACTATATTTTTAAGTAAAATTTTGTATGGCATTTTCTATAAGATGTAACACATACTGATCTTTACATTTAATAGCCATTTTATAAGCTTTATCAAGTTCTTCAGTGTATTCTTTTAACTTTTTTTGATTAGCCAGTGTTAAGGCTAAATTATATTTTATACCGGGATTATCAGGCGATAATTTAGATGCAGTGCTATAATAATAGTATGCTGTTTCATATTTTTTCTCCTGATAATATAATCCTCCAAGCTCACAATATATATCTGAATCATAGGGATTAATATCCATTGCTTTTTTTAGACAACGAATTGCTTCTGTTAATTTTTTACTTTCAATATATATTTTGGCCAGGTTAAAATAGCTGTAATAGTTATATGGATCTAAATCCAATACCTTTTTATATCTGTCAAGGGCTTCTTTTTTTTCACCCTGTTTTTGAAATATACAGGCCAGGTTATAATTTAAAATGGGATTATCAGGTTCCATGTCCAGTGCCTCATAAAAACACTCTGTTGCTTCATATAATTTGTTATCTTCTAATAATATAACACCCATATCTGATAATATATATATATTCTGCGGTTCCAGCTCCTTTGCTTTTTTTATGTGCTTAAGGGCTTCTTTAAGATTATTCAGTTCACATAATAATAATGCTATATTTTGATGAAGAGATGCATTACTATCATCTATGTTTAACCCCTTAGTATAATATTCAAGAGCTTTTTGTTTTTCACCTGTAATCTCTGACAGGTTAGCCATATTATTATAAGCTTCCAGGAAATTTGGATTTATTTCTGTTGCTTTTTTATATTCATCTATAGCTAACCTGTATTCTCCTGACCGGGTTAATTTTATGCCTAAATTATAATGAAAATAACTTTCTTTAAGTTTTTCTTTATCAGGTAAAATTTCTCTATTAGAATTTTCTTCAGAGGTAGACTTCTTTCCTGCATCCTGGAAGAAAAAATCCTTTTTATCTTCAAAATTTGTTATTTCATCATTTTTATGGCTTTCATCTTCTAATATATCTTCATAGACTTCGTTGTTAGTCAGTTTCAGATCCTGTAACTCTTCTTTAAACACTATGGGTCTGTGTTTTTTCTCTATTAATGGTTTCTCTACTTCCATTACCGGCGGTTTTATTTTCTCTTTTTTTATTATTGCCGCTTTTGGTTTTTCCTCTTTTACTATTACCGGTTTTATTTTTTCTTCAACTATTAAGGGTTTTAGTTTTTTCTCTATAGCTTGTTTATTCTCTGAAGATACTGATATTTCCCGCTCTTTTTCTTTTATTATTTTTTCTCCTGGTTTAATTGCTCCAGGTGAAGGAGATATTTCTCTACCTTTTAACTCTATT
>Ga0302241_1002833_pt1 | contig 9964 bp, 7 predicted proteins | sample AAG_UR_Arg_MG_FD_193532 | JGI IMG/M metagenome (GOLD analysis project Ga0302241, IMG submission 193532) | Enriched activated sludge microbial communities from anaerobic digester in WTTP, New Holstein, Wisconsin, United States - AAG_UR_Arg | ecosystem: Engineered > Bioreactor > Anaerobic >...
TAAAAGATATTCTCTCAAAATGGTGTCTCCCGGTCATTTTTATAAAAACATCCTGTAGCAAAAGCTATTATTTTCATAATAAAATCATTCCAATCAGTTATAATTATAGCTTCCAATCATACTTCACCAAGTGCCTTCAGTATATCCTCTCTGAATTCTCTGGCAGAGGAATATCTTTCCTGCTCGTTTTTTTTCACAGCTCTGTCTGCTACCAGGGCAAGTTTATGAGGGATATCTTTTTTGCGATTCTTTATGGGTATGGGATTCCCACTTAAAACCAGAAGGATTGGTTCTTCATATTTTTTTTTGTCAATCTTTACACCCATCATTTGCGCTTCCATAAATTCCAGAGGTGAGGGATAGTCAAAATGATATTTTCCAGATAAAAGATAATAAAAGGTAACTCCCATAGAATATACATCTGCAGGAGGTTTTACATATTTATAATTAAGAAGTTGTTCAGGTGCCATAAAGATAATTGTTCCTGCTGCCTCTCCGTCTTTAGTTATCATAGATCCCCCTGCTTCCTGAAAGTTCTTTGCAAGGCCGAAATCACTCAGTTTTGCCTTTACTCCTTTACTATCGTTTTGGAGTAATATATTTTGAGGTTTTATATCTCTATGGACATAACCTTTTGAATGAGCAAATTCAAGGCCATCAAGGACCTGACAGATTATATGACAGACTTCTTTATAAGGGACAGGAGAGAGATATTTTTTAGTTATAAGCTCATCTGCATCTCCTCCGTTTAATAATTCAATTACAAAATAATAATATTTCCCCATTTTCCCCTGATCATACAGACGGGTTATGCCGGGGTGAATTAATTTTGACATAACAGTCATTTCTCTCTGAAATAATTTCTGGTTTTTTTGTGATAGAGAAGCCATAGGAAGGATTTTCTTAAGTGCCACAAGACGTCCTGTAGGTATATGCCAGGCTTTATAAACTGCCCCCATTCCACCTTTCCCCAGTAAAGAAAGTAATTCGTAATCACCTATTTTATCAGGATATGAGCCTTTTTGTCTGGAGGGTTTACATAAGGGGCAGTAATATACAGCAGTATCTTTAAAATCTTCTCTCTTACCGTCTTTATTTGCCATATCACTCATATCTTTATTACATACAGCACATAAAACAGAGGATTCTTCTATCAGTGTAGCCACTATTTCATTCTTTTTATCTGTACATTCTTTGCATGTATAAATTAAACCTTCTAATTCTTCCGGTGTTTTATGGGAAAGTTCCTCTGATACCTCTTTACCACATTCAACACAGTTTACTTCAGGGGAGAGGAAAAGTGTTCCCACTAATTCTTCATCTTTTTCCTGAATTATATTTATACTCAGAGTGGTTTTTCCTGCTTTAATTAGATCCTTATCTGAAAGCTGGAGCAATTCCCCTTTGTTCAGTTTCCGATCATTAACTTTAGTTCCATTTGTGCTTCCAAGGTCTTTAAGAAAACAATGAGGAGGGTTAAGTTCCAATACAAAATGATGACGGGATATATAACCATCTCCACTGAGTTGAGAGTGTGTATTGACTTTTGACCTCCCTACTATAAAGGTATCATGTCTGTCAAAAACAATTTCTTCTTTACCTCCCGGCCCTTCTTCTATTTTTAATATAACTTTCATTAAGGTACCTCCTGTTCTGTCGAGTAATTATAATTTAAATACATAGGAATTTTTATTATTGTTAAATTATTAGCTTCAGTTGTTTTTAAGAAATCTGCACAAGTATACTGTAGACTATTAACTTCATAATTATATCATATATATATTTCTACTGGAATTTCCTGCTGAAAAATATTGAACTAAAATTTTTATTCTGTTATAATGGCTAATAAAATTTTTATTTTGGAGGCATATTATGGTAAAAATAATTGATTTCTTAAAAGGGAAAGTAGTAATCGATGAAATAGAAAGAGAATTTGTTGAAAAAGAAATGATACAGTATATTGCTGTAGAATATGAAGAAGATCTCCCTGAAGTTTTCTGGCTTTCCAGTGATGCTATGGAAGAACTTCAGGCCCTTGAGATTAAAGATGAAAAACTGAAAAAATTTCTGGATATTTTAGTAGATTATGTAATAAATAACAGTGAATTTATAGATGCCGATGGCGATATGGAAGAAGGTATCAATGAAAAAGGCTGTTATCTGGCTTTTCAGTTTATTAAAAAAGATCCTGAATTTAAGATTTCCGGTTTTATAAGACAGGATATGGAGCCTGTAACAGGGATCAGAGTAAAGGTATATGATGATGATGTATTCACAGAGGATTTTCTGGGATTGGCTTTTAGCGATGTAAATGGCTATTATGAAGTAGGGTTTAATCTGGAAGACTTCGTAAATTTAGATTCTGATGCCATACCGGAATTATATCTGGATATAGCCGAACTGGATAGGGTTACTGGAGATTTTAATAGTATTCAGCAAATTGAAATACCAAAGACAAAGGAGAATGTAATTTCTTATGATGTAGAACTGTGAAAAGTGAAACGAAGTCTCTGCGAAGCAGACAAAGTGAAGGGTGAAGAGTTAAATACCCATCACCCATTACCGATTACCCGTCACTCATCACTGATCACACATAACGACTGCAATTATCACAGGAATTACATAGATAATTTTTCCTGTACTCTCCAAAATAGGAGAGTATAAATTTTTTTCTGCAATCCGGGCTTTTTATATATTCCATCAGGTTATACAGTTTTTCCAGTTCTCTTTCTTTATTTTTAGAGAGATTTTTTTTCTTTATTAAATTTTTTCTGAGGTCTATATCAGCAGGTCTGAAGAGAAGAATTGCTCTGGCACCTTTATTATCACGGCCTGCTCTTCCTGTTTCCTGATAATATTCTTCTAGACTTCCAGGAAGGGTGTAGTGAATGATAAAAGGAATATCCGGTTTATCTACACCCATGCCGAAGGCACTTGTGGATACTATTAAATCCATATGATTTTGCATAAATTTATTCTGTATATCTTCTCGTTTGTGTTTATCCATACCGCCATGATAGTGTTCCGCTTTTATACCCCAGCTTTTAAGTTTTTCTGCGAGAATTTCTGTTCCCTTTCTGGTGCCGGTATAGATTATGCCACATCCCGGATCTTCACATAGAAAATCCCACAGTATTTCATCTTTTTCCCTGTTACTTTTTACTTTTTTTATTTCATATATAAAATTTTCTCTGTCAAAACCGGAAATTTTAATTAAAGGTTTTTTTAATCCGAGTTTATTTATAATATCTTTTCTAACTTCCAGTGTGGCAGTAGCTGTTAATGCTATTACAGGAGGCTTTTTAGAGAAATAAATTAGTTCTTTTAACTTCATATAATCAGGACGGAAATTATATCCCCACTGGGAGATACAGTGGGCTTCGTCTACTGCTATAAGAGATACTTTTATCTTTCTTAGTATATCAAGGAAAAATCTGCTTTGTATCCTTTCTGGTGCTATATATAAAATCTTTATTTCATTTCTTTTTATTTTTTCAAATTTTTCCTGTATTTCTTCTTTTTGAAGTGAGCTGTTTATGAAATCTGCTTTGATTCCATAGCGGTGTAATTTATCTACCTGATCCTTCATAAGAGCTATAAGAGGTGAAATTACAAGTGCGAGTCCCGGCAGAATAAGAGCAGGTAATTGATAACAGAGGGATTTTCCCCCGCCAGTGGGCATTATTATTAAGGTGTCCCGTCCTGAAATGATAGTTTCTATTATTTCTTTCTGATCTCCTCTGAAATGAGAATGGCCAAAATAGAAATTTAAATATTTTTCTGTTTCTGTCATAGTAGCTCCTCCTGATTATATTTTTACTTTCATAATAATAAAAATAAAGTAACATATGGATAACAGAAATGCATATGTGATATAGTCTCTATTTATGCTCCAGAATAGTTGCCTTTTTTTTTTATATAAAGTAAAATAAATATTTCATACTGCATTGAAAGGGGTAAATTGATGGCTACTAAATTTGTTCTCCCGAAGGAGATTATCTGTAATACCATTCTGCGGGTAACTTACCATGATACTGATCAAATGGGTGTTGTATATTATTCAAATTATCTTATCTGGTTTGAAATAGGGAGAGTAGAATTTTTAAGACGATGTGGTTCTAATTATAAAGATATTGAAAAAGGAGGAATTGCTCTTCCTGTAAAACACTGTTCCTGTGATTATTTTAAGTCTGCCTGTTATGATGATATTGTAAGGATCGAAACATTACTCAAAGAACTTACAGGAGCTTCTATTGCTTTTAAATATAATATCTATTTATATCCCGGAGGATCTCATATTGCTTCAGGAGAGACAAAACACGTCTTTATAAGCACTGATGGAAAAATACAAAGAGCAGGAAAGAGGTTTTATGATATATTTGCCGGTTGTAATGAGGAAGTTATAATAAAATGTAGAGAACCTTTAGCAAATGTTAATTTTTTGTAAACTGTGATATACTATTATAGTATCATCTTATGTCTCTTGTTTTGCATCCCACCGGGCTCTCAACTGTCCGCATGCTGCATTTATACTTCTTCCTCTTTCAGTGCGCAGAGTTGCATTTATGCCATATTTTTCTATTTCCATAACAAAACACTGACAGGTCAATATATTGGAAGGTTCATAAGGAAAGTGTTTCACAGGGTTAAGGGGTATTAGATTTACTATACATTTCAGCCCTTTAAGCATTCTTGTAAGTTTTCTTGCTCCTGATAGATCATCATTCAGTCCTTTGATGAGGATATATTCAAAGGTTATTCTGTCACCCGTTATTTTCTGATAATATCTGCAGGCATCCAGCAGTTCTTCTATGGGATATCTGTCATTTAGGGGCATTAATTTTGAACGTATTTGATTATTGTAGCCATGCAGGGAGATTGCTAATTTACAACCTGTATTTTCACAGGCAAGTTTTTTTATCATTGGTACAAGTCCTGCTGTGGATATAACAATATTCCTCTTTCCTATTCCTATACCATGAGAATTTTTTATCATATTAACAGCTTTTATGAGATTTTCATAATTTGCCAGAGGTTCGCCAATTCCCATAATTACTATATTTGCTATTCTTTCTCCAATGAGAATCTTCTGCACCTGAATAATTTGATCTATAATTTCTGTATGAGTCAGGTTTCTTACGAGTCCCTTCAGGCCGGAAGCACAGAAACTGCACTTCAAGGCACATCCTACCTGTGTGGATATACATAAGGTAGAGCGAGCGGATTCGGGAGTCTCTCCATATCTCATAAGTGCTGTTTCTATAAGATTTCCGTCAGATAATTCAAAAAGGTATTTTTCTGTATTTTTATTTTCAGATATGTATCGTTTTAATAATTTTATATTAGATATGAAGGTTATTTCTTTAAGATAATCCCGCAGAGATTTACTTATATCAGTCATTTTAGAGAAAGTACTCTCTTTTTTATAGTAAATCCATTGATACATCTGTTTGCCACGAAATGGCTTTTCACCTATGGATACAAAAAAATTAGATAATTCTTCTTCTGTTTTTCCTTTAAGGTCAATCAATGTAATAATATCCTGCCTTCCGGTTGCGGAATAATTTCTCCTATAATCTTACCTTCTTTAAATTTTTCAATAAAAAACTTTGCTCTCTCCTCCGGTAATGATATTAATAACCCTCCCGAGGTCTGTGCATCATAGAGGATATCTAATTTAAAGGGAGATATAGGAGTATCTACTTTAACCCTGGAGGAATAGTAATTTCTATTTAAATGACTACCTGTCGGCACAAGGCCTCTTTCTGCACAGGTAACAGCTTCGGAAAATACCGGGACTCGCTCAGGATAAATGATTGCTCCCACTTTACTTGCCTTTAAGACCTCGAGCAAATGGCCTATAAGACCGAATCCTGTTATATCAGTGCAGGCATTTGCACGTACTTCCTGCATTATATTACCTGCTTTATCATTCAGTTTGCACATAGAGGTAATGATTTCCTCTATAGCTTTTTCTGAAGCCATACCGGCTTTGATGGCTGTAGATATTATTCCTGTTCCCAGGGGCTTTGTTAATATTAATTTATCTCCCGGTTTTGCTCCTCCATTTGAAATTATTTTAGAGGGGTGAATTATACCTGTTACTGATAGGCCATATTTAATTTCCGAATCTTCCACACTGTGGCCTCCTATCAGAAGTGCACCGGCTTCTCTTATTTTCTCTATTCCACCGAGGAGGATTTGTTTAAGTATTTCCCCGGGTAATTTTTTTATGGGAAAAGCCATTATATTCATAGCAGTGAGAGGCTTCCCTCCCATAGCATAAATATCACTCATAGCATTTACCACAGCAATCTGGCCGAAAATAAACGGATCATCCACTATAGGCGTAAAGAAATCAACAGTTTGAATGAGAGCTATATCGTCTGTTAATCTGTAAACACCTGCATCATCTGAATTTTCAAGGCCAATGAGTAAATCAGGATGTTTGATTAAAGGCAATTCATTTATAATACACTGAAGGTCCTCCGGACCTATCTTTGAAGCTCAACCGGCGGCCTTTGACCATTGAGTCAGGGGTCTTTCTGATTCTTTCATACAAATGCTTCCTTTTATAAATTCTATAATAATAATATTATTTTACATAATTATAAATATACCTCTATACTGATTAAATTTTCACTGGTCAGTGGATTACTGATTACCGATTACCTATGGATTCTATTTTCTTGATTTTATAGAGTCTCAGTATTATAATACTTATAATCAATATTGAAAGGAGAGATTATTATTAAAAACAATTTTGTATCTATCATTTTAATTGTATTTTTTATTTTTACTGCAATTAATTTAACTTATGCCTCAGTTCTGGATGATATGTTCAATGCTATTGATAGAGGCGATACCCTGGAGATTAAAGAGCTTATTGAACATAATCCGGCTATTGTTAATTCTTTTGAGAATGGTCGTACACCTTTGCATATTGCTTCTCAAAAAGGTCATAAGGAAATAGTGGAATTATTATTATTGAATGGCTCCGATGTAAATCTTAAGGATGGGGAAGGTAAAATCCCTTTGCACTGGGCCAGGATAAAGGAAATATCTGAATTACTTATAGCCAGAGGATCTGATGTAAATGAAAAAGATAATACAGGTAAAACCCCTTTATACTGGGCTGCTCAGAAGGGGCGGAAAGATATAGTAGAACTGCTTATATCAAAGGGAGCAGATGTGAAGATTATAGATTGTGAAGGCAGAACCCCTTTGCACTGGACAAAAACAGCAGAAATAGCTGAATTATTGCTATCAGAAGGAATAGAAGTGGAAGTAGAAGATTGTGAAGGTAGAACACCTTTAGTCTGGGCTTCTCAGAATGGATTTAAAGATGTAGTGAATCTGCTTATATCAAAGGGAGCTAATGTTTCTGCCAGAGATAATACAGGTAAAACTCCTCTCTACTGGGCTTCTCAGAATGGGCGTCATGAAATAGTTGAGATTCTTGTAAGTAAAGGAGCCGGAGTTGATCTTAAGGATAATGAAGGCAGAACCCCTTTATTCTGGGCAAAAAACAGGGATATAGCTGAATTATTTATATTAAAGGGAGCAGATATTAATACAAGAGATAGTGAAGGTAGAACTCCTTTAGTGTGGGCTTCTCAGAATGGGCGTAAAGAAGTAGCAGAACTTCTTATAGAAAAAGGAGCACAGGTGAATGTAAGAGATAATTCCGGTAAAACTCCTTTGTACTGGGCTACACTGAGCGGACATAAAGATCTCGTAGAGTTACTTATATCAAAGGGGGCAGAGGTCAATCTTAAAGATAGTGAGGGGAGAATTCCTTTACATCTTGCTAAATCAAAAGATATAGCAGATATTCTTATATCAAAGGGTGCAGAGGTTAATCTTAAGGATAACGAAGGTAGAATACCTCTTCATCTGGCGTCTCAGAATGGTTTTAAACAGGTAGTTGCTTTCCTTATATCCAGAGGAGGAGATGTCAATTCTAAAGATAATCAGAGTAAGACTCCTCTGTATTTTGCATCTCAGAATGGTAGAGACGAAGTAATTGAATTGCTTATATCAAAGGATGCAGAGGTAAATGTCAGAGATAGCGATGGTAAAACACCATTACACTGGGCTTCTCAGAGCGGAAGAAAAGAAGTAGTTGAATTGTTGATAAATAAAGGGGCTCAGGTGAATTCTCATGATTGTGAAGGTAAAACACCATTGCACTGGGCTTCTCAGAATGGAAGAAGAAGTGTTGCAGAATTATTGATAGAGAAAGGTGCAGAGGTAAGTGCCAAGGATAGTACAGGTAAAACACCTTTATATACTGCTAAAACTTTTGAGATAGCCGATCTTTTTATAAAAAAAGGTGCAGAAGTAAATCTTAAAGATTGTGATGGCAAGACTCCTTTACATCTGGTTAAAATGAAAGAAATGGCTGAACTCTTTATCTCAAAGGGAGGAGAAGTAGATATAAGGGATAATGACGGTAAAACACCTTTACATCTGGCTGCTCAGAATGGACGTAGTGAATTAGTTGATTTATTTATAATAAAAGGGGCCCATGTAAACGCCAGAGATAAAGACGGTAAAACACCTTTACATCTGGCTGCTCAGAGCGGACGAAAGGATGTAGTGGAACTTCTTATATTAAAAGGAGCAGATATTAACTCTACTGATAATGGAGGTAAAACTCCTTTGCACTGGGCTTCTCAGAATGGAAGAAAAGATGTAGTGGAACTTCTTATATTAAAAGAAGGAGATATTAATTTTAAAGATGATAAAGGTAAGATTGCATTACATCTGGCAGCTCAATATGGAAGAAGAGATGTAGTGGAACTTCTTATATCAAAAAAAGCAGATCTTAATGCCAGCGATAATGAAGGTAAGACACCTCTTTATGGATCTGTTCAGGCCAATCGTATTGATATAGTTGAATTGCTTGTATCTGCAGGTGCAGATGTTAATGCAAAGGACAATAATGGTATAAGTTTGTTGAAGCTTGCTTCAGATAAAGGTTATAGTAATATGGTAGATTTACTCCGTAAAGCCGGGGCACAGGAGGAATAAATTTAACAGGGCTTTGCTTTAACTCTGAATGTAACAGTTTCTAAAGTTTCTTTAGTCAAATATCAGAGAGATTTTGCTTTTGAATATTTTTGAAAACAGGTGTGCCATTCATCTTCGTCCGCAAGGAGACGAGGTTTTCTGGCACAGTTTTATAAAAAGCGTTATCTGGGAGGAGAAAAATGAATAAAAGCGCTGTAAAGAATTTTTCAGTTGAAGCAAGGAGAAGGCTTATATCACAGGTATCAGTGAAAGCAGAGTATTTCGGCATAAGGGAAGGGCATATAGAGCCTGTTCGGGGTGAGTCTGAAGACGGAATTGTTATAGGAGACATAGTTCATAATAAGAAGATAAAGAAGCAGAGAGAGGATCTGGTAAGGAGGGTAAAAGAAACAGGATATAACCAGGTTATGGAAGAAGCGGCCTGCACCTGGTTCAACCGCTTTATTGCCCTTCGCTTTATGGAGGTAAATGATTACCTTCCCACAGGAGTAAGAGTCCTTTCTTCAATTGTTCCTGATAAAATAGAACCTGATATAATAACCTCTGCCCTCACTGTTGACCTTCCTCTGGATAAAGAGAAGGTTTATGAGTTTCAGGATAATAATGATACAGAAGGTTTATATAAATACCTCCTTATTACCCAGTGTAATGTCCTTAATGAGATTTTGCCTTTTTTGTTTGAAAAGATTGAGGATTATACGGAACTGCTTTTGCCGGATAACCTTCTTTTTCCTGACTCTGTTATAAGGAAACTGGTGGGAGAGATAGGAGAAGAGGACTGGAAAGAAGTGGAGATTATAGGGTGGCTTTATCAGTTTTATATTTCAGAGAAGAAGGATGAGGTTTTTTCCGATTTAAAGAAGAATATAAAAATTTCAAAAGAAAATATCCCTGCTGCAACACAGCTTTTTACACCGGCATGGATTGT
>Ga0302241_1002838_pt1 | contig 9946 bp, 11 predicted proteins | sample AAG_UR_Arg_MG_FD_193532 | JGI IMG/M metagenome (GOLD analysis project Ga0302241, IMG submission 193532) | Enriched activated sludge microbial communities from anaerobic digester in WTTP, New Holstein, Wisconsin, United States - AAG_UR_Arg | ecosystem: Engineered > Bioreactor > Anaerobic >...
CAACCGGCTAAGTTCAGCCAACTGTCCGTCGCGCATAAAAAAAGGCGCCCCCTCCAGGCGCCTTTTCCGTGTCTTCTGCAGCGGCGATTCTTACTCGCGAGGTCGCACCGCACCCGTCAAACCCGTGTAGTCCACTCGATCCCGCTCGTGCCACAGGGGCAGGCCCAACTCGACCCGCTTACGCAAAATGTCGATCTTCTCCGGCGAGCCAGCCGGGGCATCCGTGGGCTGAAACTCGTCCGATTCCAACGGCATGAAGTCCTCGTCGTGCCCATACTTCAGAATCGCTTCAAACACGTTCCGAACATTCTTCATCGCAGTCTGTAACCTCCGGTACCGAGATAAAAGTGAAGCTGTTGCCTAAGGTAAGTTTTCAGCCTGACCTTCCGATTTAACTGGCGTTCGTCCAGATGCAAAAGTTGTGTTCGCAACCACTACACGGTAACGCCCAAGCTGGCCAAGCCGGTTTAGATTTAAACATCCGTCGCCGATAGACAGCGCCCGTAGCTCTTCGGATCACCCCGGAAAAGGTCTATACTCAACTCTCGCGAGCAAAGGCAGGAAGACGCTCTTGGCGAACAAAGTGTCCAATTATTCTCAACTCGCCCCGGCTGTCAAGTTGCCTATTTTAACATCTTAAGAATTTTGTTAAATTTTTTTCCTGGGGACTGGTCATGCAATGGTTTCCCAGGCTTCCTGCCGATCCATGACGTCCAACAGCGCCGGCACGCCGGCGTCGAGGGACTGGCGGAGTTGGTCGTTTAGCTCGCCGGCCACGGGCTGGAGCGAAGGCGTCGTGCCGGCGACAAAGCCGGTGACGCTGATGAAGAACGCGACGGGCGGGCGCGTCATCCACTCGACGAAGTGCTCGGCCACGCGGCCAGTCAGCTCGGCCGCCGCTTGGGCGAAGGGGCCGTCGGCGACAAACACGATGTGGCACGGTTTCTTCTGCCTGCCCCACAGCCGGTCGCAGCCACGCTGCAGAACGCCCGACAAGCGGTGACGGAGGAAACTCACCTGTTCATCGAACGGGAGGCCCAGATAGGGGCGCAAGTTGCCCGCTTCCGACTTGAGCAACGGTAGGGGATCGCCTTCCAGACCAATGCCCGCCACGCACCAGCGCAGGCTGGCCGTCTCGATCAGGACCGTCAACAAGACCGGTTCTTTGGCCGTCATGCATTCGCCCTGCTTGCTGCGGCACCGGCGGAAGTCGCCCGGTCCAGCCGCGACAACAACTCGCCGCTCCGTCTGGCAAATTCGTCAAGAGGGGCTCGATCTGGCGGGACACCGGCTTCCCGTTCCAGTAGCCCCCGCGCCAACTGCTGTCCTTGCCGTACGTACGCTCGCAAGTCAACCAGCAACTGCTGGCGTTCGACGGTCTCGTCGTACCGTGCGGCCGCCTGGTGCAGTACCTCGATCAGTTCATCCGGGTCCCACGGCTTGGTGATGTAGCGATACAGGCCCACGTTGTTGACGGCGTCGATGACCGCCCGGAGATCGGCGTAGCCGGTGAACACGATGCGAATGGCCTCCGGATGCTCGGTTTTGACGCGATGCATCAATTGGACACCCGTCATTTCCGGCATCCGCTGGTCGGACATGATCACGTGAATCGGGTGCTGTTGGAGGATCTCCAACGCTTGATTGCCGTTCTCGGCGGTGTACAGTTCAAACTCGCGCCGCAACAGGCCCTGCAACGAGTAGAGGATCTCCGGCTCGTCATCCACCAGCAGAATCGGGTGTTTTTCTTTCTCGCTCATCGGTTCGGGCTCATTTCGCCGGAGGGCGGAAGGGAAGTCGGACGCGAAACGTGCTGCCGCGTCCCGGTTGACTGCCGACATCGATCGCGCCGCCCTGGTCGCGGACAATGCCATAACAGATGGACAATCCCAGGCCCGCCCCGCTTCCCACGGCTTTGGTCGTGAAGAACGGTTCGAAGATGTGTGGCAGGTGAACCGGGTCGATCCCGGAACCATGATCCTGGACGTCGACCAGCACCTGGTCGCCGGCGGTGGTGGTGCGCAGTTCGATACGGCCCTGCGGCCCGCTCGCCTGGATGGCGTTCAACAGCAGGTTATGGAACAGTTGATGGATCTTGGCCGGACGGCAGAGCACGGGCGGAAGCGGTTCGAAGTGAGTGCTGACCGAAAGTTGTTTCTCGTCGAGATCGCGGCGGAGCACTTCCAGCGTGGACGTCAAGGCGGCGTTCAGGTCCAACTCGTCCAACTCCGCGGCATCCAGCCGGGCGAACTCGCGCAGGTTCTGAATGATGTTGCGCACGCGGCTCAATCCGTCCAGGGAAGCGGCAAACAGCCTGGACAAGTTTTCCTGGACCCACGCCAAATCGGCGGTCCTTTCGAGTTCGGCGATTTGGGCCGCCAGGCTCGGATCAGATTGAGCGAGGGTCTCCGCACCGCGCTGATAAGCCTGGAGTACTTCCATCACGGAACCTACGTCGCGGTTCAGCACGGCGAGGTTGTTGGTGACGTAGGCCACCGGATTATTGATCTCGTGCGCCATGCCGGCCGCCAACTGCCCCAGGCTGGCGAGCCTTTCGCTCTGCACCAGCGCCGCCTGTGCCTCGCGCAGCCGCCGATTCTGGTCGGCGAGCCTTCGCTCCAACGCGATGATGCGTTCGCCAGCCCGCATCCGGACCCGCAGTTCATCCGGATCGAAAGGTTTGATCAGGAAGTCATCGGCGCCGGCGTCCATCCCCGCCACGAGGTCTTCTTTCTCGGATTTTGCCGTCAGCAGAATGATGTAGACGTATCCCGGCAAGTCACATGCGCGGATCCGGCGGATCAGTTCCAGACCGTCCATTTCCGGCATCAGCCAGTCGGTCAGAACCAGCGGAAAGTAGCCGTGTTGTAAGAACTCCCAGGCCTCCGCCCCGTGCGCCGCTTCCTCGACCTCGTACTCCCATTTCTGCAGGCACGCCCGCAACAACCGCCGCGTGACCAGGCTGTCTTCGACGATCAGGACTTTCATGGGCCGTGTACTAGACGCAGGGTTCATTCGCTCTGTCAGCGTGGTACGCCGGGCTCCGGCGGTGTGAGATCACAGAACTCCGCAACTCCAATTGTCCACACGACCTTGCGGTCCTGCAAGCCCGCAGCCAATTCAGCAGATCCGCAGTTCTGCGCCAAGGGTTGATTCGCGTCGCAATCCGAGGTATAGAGAAACGACAAAGGGGGCTGACCGGAACGGCACGCGCCCTGGTTTTCGACGTGGGCAGAGCCTGGTCCTCAAGAAGTGAGACGGGAATGGAGGAATTGCCGATGTTGCGTTCTCTTGCAACTGGCGCGATCATGCCGTGTGGGGTGAGCGGGCCTTGGTCCTGCTGGCCGCCGGCAAATCGCCGCAAGGCGTGTTGGCCGAACTGCTCGCGGGAGACGACCAACCCGGCCTGCGGCAACTGGGCATCGTGAACATGGCCGGCAGTACCGCGCACCACAACCCCACCGACGCGCCGTCCGCCAGCCGCTACTGGGGCGCGGAAGCGGGGCGGTACTACTGCTGCCAAGGCAATACGCTTACCGGCCGCGAAGTCATCACGGCGATGGCCAAGGCGTACGAAGACACCCAGGGCAGTCTCGCTGATCGGCTGATGGCCGCCCTGGTCGCGGGCGATTGCGCCGGCGGCGATCATCGTGGCCGTCTGGCCGCGGGCATCCGCGTCGCCAAACGCGGCGTGGACGGGTACTGGCTGGAACTGTACACGGACAAGAGCCAGGACGCAGTGGTGGATCTGCTGCGGAAGTACGCGGAACTGCAACATGACGCCAAAGGCGCGTGGCGCGGCGGCCAGTTGCCGTTCCAGCATCCCTGCCCCGACCGGCCTGTGGCGCGTGCGCCCTAATCCTGCTGCTTGGGGTTAACACAGCAAAGCGGCATCGTTCCCGGCGAGGACTCGAACAGCAGCGAGTGCGGATCGCGGTCGTCGCGGTCCGGCAGCGGAACGATCGCTAGACGGGCCGATTTTCCCGGTGTCAACGAGCCGAAATCGGCGTCCACGCCCAGCGCGACCGCCCCGTTGATCGTCCCCATCCGCAAGACATCGGCGGAGGCCAGGCCGCCAAAGTGCTGGCGGATGTAGCACAGTTCTTCCCAGAGGCTGAGGTCCGGGTTGGAAGCCCGCGAGTCGGTGCCGATGGCGACGTTGACTCCCGCCGCCAACAGGGACGGCAAGGGATACGGCTCATGCCTGAAATACGCGTGCGTGCGCGGGCAGTAGACCACCGACATCCGAGCGGTCCGCGCCGCGAGAAACGCGATCTCGTCGGGAGCCAGGTAATTGCCGTGGACGACCAGGGCGCGGTGCGATTGAGCCATGATGCGCAGGTAATCCAGCGGCCGGCTTCCTCGCGGGATGGCATCGGGGTGCCAGGCATTGAAGGACTGCAGCATGGGCACCAACGGCCCGCTGCCCGATTGCAGCAATTCCAATTCCTCGCGGGTCTCGGCCAGGTGCATCGCCAAAGGCACACGAAACTGCCGGCACAGCGGGCACATCCTGGCCAGCAGTTCCGGGTGGACGGTGTAGGGCGCGTGGGGGCTCAAACCCGCGCGCCATTTCGTCTGCGCGGCGGCGCCGGCCGCGTGCTCGGCCGCCTGCGCCAGCAGAGGCTCGACGCGTTCCTGGGACAATCCCAGCAATTCCAGGAAGACGGTGCCGTCCACCGGGCGGGCCTGGAACGTCGCCTCCGGCCAGCCGGGCGGGGCGATTTCGCCCACCGCAACCGTGCCGGTCCGTTCGACTTCTCCCAGGCCCCGTTCAACAGCCCGGTATCGCAACTGCGGCCAATCGGCCGCGACGGACTGCGCTCGCCGCCGAGTCACGATCGAGGCGATCCAATCGGCAAAAGCGACGCCCGATTGTCCCAGTGGAGCCGACAAATCGCTGAATTCCAAATGCGTGTGCGCATTGATCAGGCCCGGCAACAAGGCGACGTTGCCCAAGTCGCGCAGCGGACTGCCGGACACGTTTTCCCCCACAGCGACGATGCGCTCGTCGGCCATCGTCAGCACGCCGTCCGGAATCGGAGGACCGTCCACGGGGAACAAGTAACGAGCTTTCAGAGCGAATGCGTGCATGGTGAGTTGTCAGTTGTCAGTTGTCAGTTGTCAGTTGTCAGTTGTCAATTGTCAGTTGTCAGTTGTCAGTTGTCAATTGTCAGTGATCGGTAATCGGTGATCGGTGACCGGTGGCATTCGCCCAACATCTCGCATCCCTCATCCCTCATCCCGCATCCCTCATCCCGCATCTCGCATCCCGCATCTCGTATCCCGTATCCCGCATCCCGCATCCCGTATCTCGCATCCATCATCCTTTCCCCCGGTACCACACGCGGACGATCTGGTGCCAGAAGCTGGGGGAATCGCCACTGATGCCCAGCGATCCGTCCGTGGAACCTTCCTCGTAGCGGCTCCAGATATTCGGCAGCACGACGGTCTCGACGTGCATGACGTCGATCTCTTGCTCTTCGATCCAGCGATTGGCTGCAGCCACGGCCTCGACGAAGGTTTCGTATTCGCCGACCTTGAAGAACGCCGGTGCCGAGAGCATTTTTGGGACAAAGTCACGGAACTGGATCATGCCGGCTTTCCTTCTTCGCGGTAGAGTCCTTGCGTCCAGATATACATCTCGACCGCTCGCGGCGTTTGGTAGCGGATGCTGCGGCCGGCGGCGACGGCCTGGCGGATGGCGGTGCTGCTGAAATCAACCAGCGGCATTTGCACCTGGTGACGCTGGATCTCTCGCAGTCGGGCGGCGGAAACCATATCCGCCAGCTCGCCGAAATCCGGTTCCGGCGTGTCGCGGCGGCGGACCACCACGGGCACGGCCAAGGAACAAATGCGGGCCGCCTCGCGCCACGTCGGCAGATCGCGGAGCGAATCGGCGCCCATCAGAAAAAACAGCTCGTCCTGCGGTTGCTGTTCCCACAGCGCCGTCAACGTATCGACCGTGTACGTCACCCCGCCGCGCCGGATCTCCAGTTCCGAAACGAGAAAGGCCGCGTGGCCGGCGATCGCCAACCGCAGCATCTCCACTCGCCGTTCGGCAGGCGTCAAATGCCACTGCTGTTTGTGCGGCGGAATGGACGCGGGCAGAAACAGCACCTGGTCCAACCGGCATTGCTCGCGGCAGGTTTCCGCCAGCAACAAATGGCCGTAATGGACCGGATCAAACGTACCGCCGAAGATGCCCACGCGCATGGCTCGTCTGCCCCAAGTTCGATTTGTCTGGTATGGTAACAGAATCATGGGCAAGCAACAACAATCCCTGTTTCAGACGGATGCCCCGGCCTGGGAAATCGACGACGAGGCGGAGGCTTGTGTCGCCACGGTCGTCTTTTCCGAGGCGCCCCACGGCCCCTACGATTACGCCGTTCCCGACCGGCTGCGAGCGGCCGTGTCGCCGGGCCGCCGCGTCCGCGTGCCGCTGGGCCGCGGCGACCGGACGATGCTCGCCTATTGTGTCAGACTGGAACATCGCAGCACTGGCGGGCGACCGCTCAAGGACGTCTGCGGGATCGTCGACGACCGCCCGCTGCTCACCCCGCAAATGTTGCGGCTGACCGAATGGATGGCGGACTACTACTTGTGCCCGTGGGGCGTCGTCCTGGACGCCGTGGTGCCGGCGGGTGTGCGGGGTCAAGCCGGTACGCGAGCCGTGACGCTGCTCCGCGTGCCGACCAACGTGGCCGCCAAACTGAGCCAGCTGGAGTTGCCGCCCAAGCAGCTGTTGGCGCTCAGGATTCTGGCCGCTTCGCCTCAGCCGCTCACGCCTCAGCAGCTGGCGCGGGCCGCACGCTGTACGCTGGCGCCGATCGCCCGGTTGCGGGCGCTGAAGCTGGTTGCGGAGGAGGCCAAGCGAGTTCACAAGGACGATCTGGAAGACCTGCCGCAGACCCGCGAGCCGCGACACGACTTGAACGCCGACCAGCAGCGGGCGCTGGACCGCATGCTGCAGGCACTGAACTCGGGGCGGCACCAGACGCTGCTGATTCACGGCGTCACCGGCAGCGGCAAGACGGAGGTCTACATCCGGGCGATCGAAGAGATGATCGCGTTCGGAAGGCAAGCGATCGTGCTGGTGCCGGAAATCAGCCTCACGCCGCAAACCTGCCAGCGCTTCCGTGCGCGCTTTGACCGAGTGGCCGTGCTGCACAGCCACCTAAGCGACGCCGAACGGCACTGGCACTGGCTGCGGATCGCCGGCGGCGAAGTCCAAGTGGTGGTGGGTGCCCGCAGCGCGGTCTTTGCGCCTACGCCGCACCTGGGCATGATCGTCCTGGACGAAGAGCACGACGGCTCGTTCAAGCAGGACACCGCCCCGCGCTACCACGCTCGCGATGTGGCCCTGTGGCGGGCCCGCGCCGAAAACGTCCCCCTGGTCCTGGGCTCCGCCACGCCGGCCCTGGACAGCTGGCAGCGGGCCCAAGCCGGTGAGTTCGAACTGCTTGAAATGCCTCGCCGAGTCCTGGACCGGCCGCTGCCGGACGTGACGGTCGTCGATCTGCGGGTAGCCGCCAAGGGCTACTATCACGGCGGGGCGATCAGCCGCCAGCTGCTGCAGGCCATGCACCGGGCCCTGAAAGAGGACGGGCAGATCATCCTGCTGCTGAACCGCCGCGGCTATGCGACGACCATCCAGTGCCCCGGCTGTGGGCACGTCATCCGCTGTCCCGATTGCGACATTGCGCTGACCCACCATCGCGAACATGACAGGGCTCTGTGCCACTACTGCGACTACACGATCGCCGCCCCCACCCTTTGCCCCAACTGCGGCTCGGCCGGCATCCGTTACGCCGGGCTGGGCACGCAGAAACTCGAGCAGGAGGTGCGAGCGCGGTTCCCGCACGCGCCGTGCCTGAGGATGGATTCGGACAGCATGCAGCGGCCGGGCAGCCACGAACAGGCGCTGGCTCGCTTTCGCGCCGGCGAGATCAAGATCCTGTTGGGCACGCAGATGATCGCCAAGGGGCTGGACTTCCCCAACGTCACGCTGGTCGGCGTGATCAACGCCGATACGGCGTTGCACTTTCCGGATTTCCGGGCCGCGGAACGCACCTTTCAACTGGTGACACAAGTGGCCGGACGCACGGGCCGGGGAGACAAGGGCGGGTTGGTGCTGGTCCAGACGTTCAGCCCGGAACACCCCGCCATCCAGGCTGCCGCCCGCCACGACTTTGCCGCCTTTGCCCAGCAGGAATTGCCCGTCCGCGCCGAGTTCCATTATCCGCCCGTGGCGGCTATGATCCGTTTGATCGTCCGGGGCACGGCGGAGATGGCGGCCGAGCATTTTGCCGAACACGCGGTCGCCAAGCTGCGCGAGGCCGCGGCGACCGGCGCGGACGTCCGCATCCTCGGCCCGGCGCCGGCGCCGATCGCCAAACTGCGCGGCTGGTTCCGCTTTCACGCCCTGCTGCAAGATCCGGATCGGGACCGATTGCGGGAGGTGGTGCGGAAGGCCACGGCCGAACTGAAACCACCGGAAGAAATCCAATGGGTCGTGGATGTGGATCCGTTGGATCTGCTGTGAGCGATCCGGAATCTGAGATCAGAAGAATGAACATTCCACGTCGATGCAGCACGGATGGCCAAGCCGGGGCACGGATGACAGCTGGGCTCGTTTTCTCAGCCGTGCCCGGCTTTGCCATCCGTGCTATCGAGCCCTGTTTTTGTCATTTGGATTCTGGGTTTCGTACTTGTTTCGAGTTTCAGATTTCGTGCTTCGAGTTTTTTACACCCAAAGGTGCCACCATGAAAGCGCCCTCCTGGGAATCCTCCTGCTGTTGACCAAGCAGGGTTCGATCGTTGCCGATCCCAAGTTCGCCAACGCGGCAGAAGGCGATTTCCAACTCGCCTCGGACTCGCCGGCGCTGAAGTTGGGCTTCCAGCCGTTCGACTACCGCGAGGCGGGCGTGTACGGCGATGCGGCCTGGCGAGCCAAGGCGAACGACGTGACGTACCCTCCGCTGGAAATCATCCCCGAACCGCCTTCGCCTTGAGTTGCGGGGCGAGCGAAGCGGCGGGACCGTGACGCGATCGGCGCCCGGGACAAAAAAGCCCGGCTGTTTCGTAACAGCCGGGCTTCTCGCTACGCTATCGGTGCCGATCAAGTCTTTTTCAACTGCACTTGCACGTTGTTTTCGCCCTCCTTGACTTCGATCTTGATGTCGGTCGCGGCCTCGTTCCAGTACTTGTCCGGCACCGCCTCGTCGATTTTCACCGGCTTCGGTTCGTCTGACGCGGCCCCGGCTTTGGGAGCAAGATAGACCGTGTAGGTATCTACCGGCAACGGGGCGGGCAACTGAAACGTGCCGCCGGCCTGAATGTCCGCCGATCCCCCCTGGCCCGAATTCATGCTGAGGAACACGACCGCCGCGTCGGCATACGGCTGACCGTCCAGCGTGACGGTGCCCTGCACCATACCCACCGGCTTGGACGAACCGCAGCCGAGGCAGGTGACCAGGGCGACGCAGAGCAGGGCTAGAGCGAGGCGATTCGGCCCACGTTGGAGCGAAAACGAGAATCTAAACATACAAATCCCTTTCACGGGAAAAAGGCTTGAAAGGCTTGAGTCTATGGTTCGAACGGGTCCGGCCGCGCAGCCCGATTTGGGACCGCGCGCACGGCTTGCCATTCTTACGGCGGATCAATACGTCCCGACAGGCTCGCCATCGTAACGGCAGGCCAACCGCTTGAGGTCCGTGAAGTCGATGTCGCTGGAAATGAATCGGACCGAGCCATCGACCAGCACGACATTGATTCCCCCGGGGTGCTCCGAGTTCCAGTGCGTGTTGTTGCGATACATCGCTTCCGTTGCGCCCGCCTGGACGATCTGCGAGTTCGGCGCAAAGCGGACGCAACTCGTGCCGGTTTGCCAGAGGTCTGTGCAACCGGAAGGATGGCCGACCCACCGGGGATGCCGAGTGCCGTA
>Ga0302241_1002847_pt1 | contig 9918 bp, 11 predicted proteins | sample AAG_UR_Arg_MG_FD_193532 | JGI IMG/M metagenome (GOLD analysis project Ga0302241, IMG submission 193532) | Enriched activated sludge microbial communities from anaerobic digester in WTTP, New Holstein, Wisconsin, United States - AAG_UR_Arg | ecosystem: Engineered > Bioreactor > Anaerobic >...
ACCATGAAAGGGGGGACAAGGAAGAGGAAGAGATGCTTAATAAACAAGAAAACTATTTATCCATATTTTTTAAATAAGAAGTAAAACCAAAAATAAAATGACAAAATCTCAAATAGTAACAGGTATCGACATCGGGACTGATTCGATCAAAATCCTTACTGTCAGGAAAGGGATTGATAGCGGAGAGATCCAAGAGGTTTCGTTTTTCGATAAGGTCAAATCAGCTGGAGTACAGAAAGGAAGGATTCAGAATCCTAATGAGGTTGGTAAGAAGATATTAGACCTGATTACTAAAGCCGAGAGAAAGTTTGATGGAGAAAAGCTTGATGAGGTTTATGTCAATATTAATGGGAGTAGGGTAGAGATGATTCCAAGTCAAGAAACTATCTTAGTGGCAAGAGCTAATGGAAAAGTAACAGTAGAAGATGCTGATAGGGCTATGTTGCAGGTTCAGGAAAAGATTATGCCCAGTCTTACTAATAAGGAAATATTGAGCGTCTATCCCAAGGAGTGGATTTTGGACGAGGAGGGGGATATCAAAAATCCTGTAGGGTTGCAAGGATATAAGCTAAAGCTCGATGCTTTGGTTTCGACCTGTTTCTATACCGATAAAGAGAACATATCTCAAGCATTAGCAATGGCTGATATTGAATGCGATGAGCATACAATCATTGCTAGTACTATTGCTGATGCTAGAGCTATCCTTTCTCCAGAACTAAAAGAATTAGGAGTAGCTATCGTCAATATTGGTTCAGGAACTACCAGCGTCATTATTTATCAGGAAGGAAAACTAGTGAACTCGACTATTTTTCCATTGGGATCATCTAATATAACTAATGATATTGCTATAGGGTTTAAGACCGAGATTGAGATAGCAGAAAAAATTAAGCAGCAGTTCGGGTGTTGTTTTAGTGACCAGCGAAACGTCAGTAAGAAAAAGATTGATTTCGATCTTGATTCTGGCATTAAGCATAGTATAGATGAAGACGATAGTTCATTTAGGAAAAAGATAGAAATTGACGGTAAGCCTAAGAAGAAAGTTGTTGCAGAAAAAGTGAAAAAGCCTCAGAACTGCTTCTCATTCTATGAGAAAGATCTTAAGAAGATTATAGAAGCTAGGGTTAGTGAAATATTAGAATTGACAGGACGAGAAATAAGTCGATCAGTCAGATCTGGCTCACTTCCTGGGGGAGTTATCCTTATTGGAGGGGGAGCTAAGCTGCCCGGCATAATAGATATGGCTAAGAAAGAGTATAATCTTCCTTGCCGTCTTGGTTATGCTAAGAATTTTTCAGGACTTGATAAGGATCCGGCTTTCGTGACTGTATGTGGTTTAGTATCTGACGAGTTGGAGTCTGAAGATTCTGGCACTCCTCCTAAACCCGGAGGATTGGGTGGGTGGTTAAGAAAGCTCATAGAAATGTTTAAAAACTTTATTCCTTAAATAAAATGACGAAAATAAAAGTTATCGGAGTCGGTGGAGCCGGTTGTAATACAATATCCAGACTCGTACAGAGTAATATCAAGAATGCTGATTTAATCAGTGTTAATACAGACGTCCAAGATTTGAATAGGAAAGAGGCTCATCTGAAGGTTAAGATAGGGGAGAAGCTCACTAGCGGATTGGGATCAGGGATGAAGCCAGAAATAGGTAATCAGGCGGCTAAAGAAAGTCAGAAAGAACTAGAAGATATCATTAAGAATTCAGACATAGTCTTCTTAGCAGCTGGGCTTGGTGGGGGAACTGGTTCAGGCGCTATGCCAGTCATTTCAGAAATTGCTAAGAAGTTAGGCATCTTGACCATAGGAGTAGTCACTCTTCCATTCTCTTTTGAGGGAAAGAAGAGAAAGAAGATTGCTCTAAATTCTCTAGAAGAGATAAAGAAGAATATTGATACTTTAGTAGTGATTCAGAATGATAAGCTTTCTACAATAGTTTCACCTAAAGCAACAATTGAGCAGGCCTTTGAGAAATGTGACGACCTTTTGAAGGAAGCAGTAGAGAGTATCTCTAATATTATTTCAAATACCGGTATTCTTAATCTTGATTTTGCTGATATCAAAGAAACTTTGAAGAATGGAGGAGTAGCTTTTTTTGGAACAGGTAAAGCTGAGGGAAAGGATAGGGCTATCAAGGCTATTGAAAAAGCTTTCTCTTTATCTATTAGCGGATTCGCTTTAGAAAAGACCAATAGTATTCTTTTTAATGTTGCTTCAGGGTCTGAGAGTGCTACCGTGTTCGAGATAAAGAAGATAGCAGAGGAAATCAGGAAAAAGGTTTCGCCTAGTGCTAAGATAATATTCGGAGCATCAAAAGACGAGTCTTTAGGTAAAGATGAGATTAGGATAACCATTATAGCGACTAGTCCGAACCATTAAAAGATAAGTAAAAAGTAGATTAAGAAGCATATAAGTTTGATAATCTTCTAAGGTTTTGTCAAAATTGACACCGATATTTGGGAGATATACAATAGTAACATGATGACAAATAAAATCACCAAAATAAGAAAGAGGAGCGGCAGTATCGTCGACTTTACTCAAGAGAAGATAACCAATGCTATTTTTAAGGCCATTACCTTTACAGAGTCAGGCAATGGACATAAGTCACAAGAAATATCTGATAAAGTTGTAGATATTCTCAATAGGAGATTCAGAGAAGATGAGATTCCGACTGTTGAGCAGATTCAAGATATAGTCGAAGAAACTCTTATGCTTGAAGACGAGGTGGATGCTGCTAAGGCTTTCATTCTTTACAGGGAGCAGAGGAGGAGAATTAGAGAAGCTCAGGAGATTAGTGAAGAGGCGGTAGATAGAGTAGATGATTATCTTGATAAGCTTGACTGGGAAGTTCAAGAGAATTCGAATATGACCTTTTCCTTGCAAGGACTAAATCATTACGGTGTTTCGTATATTGTCAAAAAATATTGGTTGAATAAGATATATCCCCAAGAAGTAAGAAAAGCTCACGAGTCAGGAGATGTTCATATTCACAACTTAGATACTCTTTCCTGTTATTGTGTTGGTTGGGATTTATATGCTTTGATTCAAGAGGGTTTTGGAGGGGTTTCAGGGAAGATTGAATCTCATCCTCCTAAGCACTTTAGAACTGCCTTAGGACAGATTGTAAACTTCATGTACACTCTTCAAGGGGAGGCTGCTGGAGCTGTTTCTTTCTCTAACTTCGATACACTGCTCGCCCCTTATATCAGATATGATAATCTTAGTTACAATCAAGTAGAACAGGCTATTCAGGAATTCTTGTACAACATGGCTGTTCCGACTAGGGTAGGGTTCCAATGTCCATTTACTAATATTACTTTGGACCTCAAACCTTCTTCAGTCTTTGCTAATCAGCCTGTTATCATCGGTGGAGTTCCTCAGAAAGAAACTTACGGAGAATTTGAAGAAGAGATGAAGATTTTAGTTAAAGCCTTCTACACTGCTATGATAAAAGGAGATAGGAGTGGTAGACCCTTCTCTTTTCCAATTCCGACCATTAACATCACTAAAGATTTTCCGTGGGATGATCCAGCCTTGGCTCCAATGTTTGAGGCTAGTGCAAAATATGGAATTAATTCCTTTGCTAATTATATCAACTCTGATATGAGACCAGAAGATGCTAGATCCATGTGTTGTCGTCTCCGTTTGAATCTCAATGAGCTTAGTAATAGGGGAGGTGGAGGATTATTTGGTTCAGGTTCTTTGACTGGAAGCTTGGGAGTAGTCACTATCAATTTCCCTAGAATCGGTTACCTCTCTAAAACCAAAAAAGAATTTTTTGAAAGAGTAGGTAAGATTATGGATATAGCTAAAGAGAGTCTAGAGATCAAGAGAAAGACTATTGAAGAGTATACCTCTAAAGGTCTCTATCCTTATTCAAGACACTATCTTAAGGGAGTGAAGAAGACCAAAGGACAGTACTTTGCTAACCATTTTTCCACTATTGGTATCGTTGGTATGAACGAAGCTTTAATGAATTTCATGGGAGAAAACATCGGCTCTAAAAAAGGTATTAAGTTCGCCCTAGAGATTATGGACTTCATGAGAGAAAAGCTTGTTGGTTACCAGAAGGAGACTAATAATATCTATAACTTAGAAGCCACTCCAGCTGAATCAACAGCTTATCGTCTTGCTCAGAAAGATAGGAAGCTTTATCCAGATATTATTGCGAACGGAACCAAGAAGATTCCTTACTATACTAACTCCACCCAATTACCAGTGAATTTTACAGAAGACGTTTTTGAAGAATTAGACCTTCAAGATGAATTGCAGTGCAAGTATACCGGAGGAACAGTAGAACATATTTTCATTGGAGAAGAGATTAAGGATGTCGAAGCCATGAAGACTCTTCTTAAAAAAGCTTTTACTAACTACAGACTTCCATTCCTTACCATTACTCCTACTTTCTCAATCTGTCCTGTCCATGGATATATCGCTGGTAAACACTTCGCTTGTCCTAAATGCGCCATCGAGCAACCATGTGAGGTTTACTCTAGAGTGGTCGGATATATTAGGCCAGTGTCCCAGTGGAACGAGGGCAAGCAACAAGAGTTCAAAGAAAGGAAAGAATTCCATTACAAATCATCATTAGCAAACTTAAAGAAATAAAAGTATGGAAATCAACAATTATTTCTGTCACGACTGTGACAAGGAGATATTAGTAGGAGAAGATGGAGAAATCCAGAATGGTCACTTACTAAAATATCAATTACCAGATGGTAAGGATAAGATGGTCTTTAAATGTAATGACTGTTATTCAAAAGATCCTTCTTTAAGGAATTATCAAGAGACCGAAGTCTATTCAAGAGTGGTCGGATATATTAGACCAGTATCCCAGTGGAACGAGGGTAAGCAGCAAGAGTTTGAAGAAAGGAAGACATTCAATGTTTAAATCAAAGATGTGCGGCTGATTCCCGCACATTTTTATAATCTATAAACAGATGAGAATAGGAGGATTTCAAAAATTTAGCTTGATTGATTATCCCGGTAAAATTGCCTGCATAATCTTTTTTTCAGGATGTAATTTTCGTTGTCCATTTTGCTATTCCTCAGAACTTGTCTTACCAGAAAAAGTAGCTTCTCATCCTGTACTTGATCAAGAGAAGGTTATAGACTATCTCGAAACAAGAAAGGGTTTACTAGAAGGAGTTGTTCTCTGTGGAGGAGAGCCTACCCTTAATCAGGATTTGCCAGAGATTATTAAACCACTAAGAGAGATGGGATATTCTATCAAACTTGATACTAATGGATCTAATCCTGATATGCTTAAGAAGTTAATCAATGAACACCTCATAGATTACGTCGCTATGGATATCAAAGCTCCAGTTGATGATGAGATAAAATATTCTTTAGCTACTGGAGGATTTAATGATATCAGAAAGATTAAAGAATCTATTAATTTAATAAAAGAGAATCTTTCTGATTACGAATTCAGAAGTACTCTAGTACCCGGAATACATTCTTTAGAAGATATTATCTTAATGGCTAAATCTGTTGGTCCGGCAAAGAGATATTACCTTCAGCAGTTTGTTGGAGGCAAAGAGATGATTGATAACCGCTTATCAGAAGTTCCTCCTTTTCCTTATGAAGGATTAGAAGCAGTTAGAAAATCAGTTGCTCACTTATTTGGAATCTGTCAGATTCGTTAATCACATATTTAATACTACATGTTTCCATTACTTGATGAAAACAGGAAGAAAGGAAAGATACCTTTCTTTACTATCATATTGATGCTTATTAACATAGGCCTATTTTTCTATTCATTTTCCGACATCCGCTTCTATATTGATTTCTATGGTTTTATTGCTGAAGATATTTGGAATGGCAAGTTCTATACAGTAATTTCTTCCATGTTCATTCACGGGGACATCTTGCATTTGTTAGGGAATATGTGGTTCCTTTGGGTGTTCGGTGACAATCTGGAATCAAAGCTAGGTCATCTTAAGTTTCTTATTTTCTACATTCTATGTGGAATTTCTGCTATTGTCCTATATTCCGCTACTTCCATGGGGACAGGTATCCCTATCGTTGGTGCCTCGGGTGCGATTTCAGGAATATTAGGAGCTTATTTAATCTTATTCCCTAAGAATAAGATTAGGGCTATTATACCTTTCCCAGTCTATTTCGCTTATTCTGTTCCAGCCTTTGTCTTCATTATCGGATGGTTCCTTTTTCAGTTAGTTTCTCTTGGGAGTGATAGCGTTGTTTCTTATTGGTCTCACATAGGAGGATTCTTATTTGGAGCGTTATTCATTAAAAAGATTAAGAAAATGTTTTGATGCACAAATCAGATGTTTTTATTATTATAGCCCTAGCGTATCTCGGAGGCATTATATGTGCCTCCTTTTTTATCGGACATATTGATATGTTCCGAATGGTTTATTTATTTCCTTTACTCATCGGAGTAGCTGGAGTCTATTGGCATCACAAGAAAGTTGTCGTAATCTGTTTTGCATTGATCACGTTTTTCTTCGGAGGTTTTAATTACTTAAAAGCTATTTCTCCAATAGCAGAGATTAAAGTGTTGGGAGAGAATGGACAAATTATAAAAGGAGAGGGGGTAGTAATCAGGGAATATACAGGAGTGGAAGATAAAAGGATTGTTATTAACATACTAGAAGAGAGTAAGGGGAGACTAGTCTCGGTGAAAGGATTGATCTATCTTGATAGATATAATCAGGTGTCAGTTGGAGACAAGGTAGACATATCTGGATTAGCCAAGTATCCAGAAAACTTTGCCGATTTTGATTATGTCTCTTACTTAGCAAAAGAAGATATATTTTTTATCATCAGGAAGCCATCGATTTCAGTAATCGGAAAAGGAGAATATGATATAGTTATGGAAAAAATGGCTTGGCTTAAGAAATATATTTCTAATTCCATGTCTGCTGATTTCATTCCATCACACGCTCCAGTTGTTCAAGCTATGGTTCTGGGAGAATCAGAGAAGATGAGTAAGGAGTATAAGGAGAAACTGATGAAGACGGGATTGAGTCATGCTATTGCTATTTCCGGTTCTCACTTTGCACTCATTTCTGTTTTTCTTTTCGCTTTCTTTATGTCGATTGGTCTTTGGAAGAAGCAAGTTTATTTCTTAGTAATGATATCAATTTTATTATATATAGTTCTAATATCTTTTCCTGCTTCCGCAGTTAGGGCGGGTATCATGATTGGGGTAGTCTGTATTTCGAGAATTGTTGAGCGTCAAACGCAGGATTGGAGGCTCTTAGTTTTGGCGGCCTTCCTGATGGCTCTGCAAAATCCTTTAGTTATTAATCACGATCTTGGGTTTCAACTTTCATTCTTAGCAGTACTTGGATTACTCTATCTTACCCCTATAGTTGATAATTGGGTGAAAAGTCTGATAGGGGATAAGATTGCTTGGATAAGGAATATTATTTCTGCAACCCTTGCAGCTCAGATAGCCGTTGCTCCATTTCTTTTGGTGGCTACTCACGGGTTATCATTTTCTGGATTAATTGCCAATATACTTATTGTACCTATTATGCCGATATGTCTTGGGCTTGGTTTTATCTATCCATTTTTTTCTATTATTCCTTTTGCAGGAAAAGTAATTGCAATCTTATCTTTTCCATTAATTGCTTATCTTAACGGAGTCATCGATTTCTTTGCTTCTCTTCCGTTCTCATATCTCAATATTCAGATTCCTGAATATTGTGCCTGTTCTATATACTCAACTATAATCATTCTTCTTGTCAGGTTTAGGAAAAGGAAAATATACATATATTGATGCAATAAGGCAGGGTATAAAGAACTAACTAAATATAATTTTACGAAAAAGTTATACCACAATATTTGTTGAGTATTACTTTATACTCTTTTTTAAAAGACAGAAAAATTGTTAATTTTTTAAAGCGTGTCAACCGATATAATCATGAAACCGAAATACTTCTGAATGACCGATTTATTTATACGTCGAAAGTTTTTAAAGCAATGGATTCGTCTAAACCGACGAATTTTTTCCTTATCGTAAATCTTTCTATCTCCTCAATCATCTTATCTATCTGCCTCTTCATCTCTGCATGATTAGGAGTTCGTATCCGGCTTTCATTTTCTGCTCTTCTCTGCTGGAACTGGTCTGATCCCATCAGCCTGGCATAAGGAATCTTAGGCTTGTCATATGTCTTATGAAGCCTTCCATTGATTCATTCATTTTTAACTAGCTTGATTACCAGTAAGAAGAAGTTCATATATGGCTTCAGAAAATCCTTATACAATCTTAATTTATTATATGTTTCACCTTTAAGCACATGATTTTCGGTGTCATATTATATCTGTTAATGTGTCACTTAGCATTCCCTGGATTAACTTATTGTAATCATGTGCGAGTCATTTATTGTTGTTATAAACCAATGATTCTTGATTCATGCGCTTTTGCAAGATGTACCGGATTTTATGCTCGTTTTGCTTTAGAAAGCATTCTTCATTTCACAATCATGTTGTATAATCATGTTGTATGGATAATGCTGTAAATGCTGTAGATTGAGACATGAAAAAGATTATGGTATAATTAAAATAGTTAGAATTAGTAATTAAAAATATAGCATCTAGGTTTTATCTTATTAATTCTTTTGAATATTGTATTAAATATTTCTCCGTTTAATTGTATATAAAATGAATGACGATAGGGGTTAATTGTGATATAATAATTAATATTTATAAAATAATTTTTGGTAATACATATGAGAATAAATAATAAAGCAATTATTTTACTAATAATATTTCTACAGTTTATTTTGTTTGGCGTCTCTCTTGCAGTCACAGCTCCAAATTGTGCTATTGAACCAAATTTAATATATGGAGATAAAGTTGGCCTCCGATGTTATGATTTTTCCACTAACGAAGGACTTGCTATTCGTGGATTATCAGACCCTGTGGGGACAAATTATGCTATTCCTGTATATGTTTGTAATGCAAATGGCGTCACTACCTTAGTGATGAGTTGTCAAGCCTCAGGAAACTATTGCTTTACAGTTGAGTATTTTGGTGCAAATAATACATGCAATATCAATTCTTTATCGGGAACAAGAACATATTGCAGGTATTTTGGAAGTTGTTCTAATACACCAACTTGTACTTGGAGTTGTGGTGGTTGGGGAGATTGTCAGCCAGGCAATATCCAATATAGGAGCTGTTCTTCTTCTCCTGCCGGATGCGTGGGGAGTAATCCTTATCCGGTTAGTCAAAGCTGTACATATACCCCTACCTGTAACTATTCTTGCTCCTATGGTGCCTGCGAGCCTGGGAATAAGAGATATAGGAGTTGTAGTCCCACTAACTCTCCTTGCACTGGAGGAACAAATAGTTCTGGATATGTCTATGACTGTACCTATATCCCGCCTACTCCTACTTGTACCTATTCTTGTAGCGGCTGGGGAACGTGTCAGTCAGGTAATGTACAATATAGATCATGCTGGATAAATAACTCTCCTTGTAATGGAGGATCCTCTCCTGCAACTAGTCAATGGTGTCCGTTACCTGCATGTGCTTATTCTTGCGGAGGATGGAGTGGTTGTAGTGGTAGTAGTCATACCGAGTATCAGACTTGTACTGCATATAATCAACCATGTAGTGGAAATGCTTCGTATAATAATTCCAGAGGTTGTACTCCTGCCTGTACTTATTCCTGTGGAGGATGGACTGGATGTAGCGGATCTTCTCATACAGAGAGTTATACATGTAATGCTAATAATACTCCTTGTAGTGGAGTGACTTCATATGTAGGAGGTACTCGTGCTTGTACTCCTGCCTGCCAGTGGAACTGCAGTACTTATAGTGCGTGTTACCAGAGTGGTTCTCAATGGATTAAGACTAGAACTTGTTCTCAGACAAATGCCCCCTGTTCAGGAACTAGTCCTGCTACTACAGAAGTATGTCCTGCAGTGAGTGGGGTCTGTG
>Ga0302241_1002851_pt1 | contig 9910 bp, 8 predicted proteins | sample AAG_UR_Arg_MG_FD_193532 | JGI IMG/M metagenome (GOLD analysis project Ga0302241, IMG submission 193532) | Enriched activated sludge microbial communities from anaerobic digester in WTTP, New Holstein, Wisconsin, United States - AAG_UR_Arg | ecosystem: Engineered > Bioreactor > Anaerobic >...
GTCGAAGATCTGTTTCCCGCGCGCCGCCGTCGCTACGAGACCGGCGACGATGAACAACAGCGAGAGGCCCAGGGCCATGTACTTCTTGCCCACGAAGTCGATGTGGGTCACATCGAATAGCTTGGCCATCCGCAACGTCGCGATCCAGCGCTTGCGTTCAGCGATGTCGAACACCACGCGGGCACAGAACACCGCCGTGAACATGCTGATCATGATGCCCAAGGAGAGCGTAATTGCGAAACCGCGAATCTGGTCCGTGCCAATGACGTACATGATCAGTGCGGTGATGAGCGTGGTTAGGTTCGAGTCGATGATCGTGATCATGGCCCGATCGAACCCGTTGCGGATGGCCATCCGCAACGCGGCGCCACGCTCCAATTCTTCACGGATCCGCTCGTAAACAAGCACGTTCGCGTCAACGGCCATGCCGACGCCCAACACCAAACCGGCCAAACCGGGCAAGGTGAGCGGCGCACGCAACGGGAATTTCATCACGGCCAAGGTCAACAGCAAGTTGGCGGCCAGGGCCAGGCAGGCGACGAAGCCCGCGAAACGGTACCAGATCAGCATGAACACGAATGTCGAGGCCATCGCCAGTCCCGCCGCGAGCTTGCCGCGGCGGATGGTCTCATCCCCGACCATGGCTCCGATCGTGTTCTGGGCGATCGGCGCCTTCTTCAAGGCTGCCGGCAAACTGCCTGCCTGCAAGATGCCCACCAGGAAGTCCACTTCCTCCTGCGTGAACTGTCCCATGATCCGGCCGCTGTCCGTAATCGTGCTCATCACGCGCGGCGCGGAGAGGAGATTGCCGTCCAGCATGATGCCCAGCAACGAATAAAATCCCCGCTGCTCGTCCGGCAGGTTATCTCCCGTCAGCCCGCCCATCAGGCCCGCGCCGACGGCTTTCATGTTGAAGTGGACGCAGGGGCTGGCGAGTTCATCATAGCCGCGGCTGACCATTCCCAGGTTCTCGCCGGTGACGTTGTATTCGTCCCCGGCGTACATCAACACGTCAATGTCCTGGATTCCCTGCTCCTTCAGCCAGGTTTCCAGCGGGTAATCCGTGCCCGACGGCAAGTTGGGGGGCAGTTGGATGAGTGCGCCGGTCGCCGAGTTGCGGATCGTGTAATTCGCGACACTGACCTTCAGTGGCCGAAAACCGCCCTTCACTTCGTTCACTTCGCGGCCCACGCGAGCCCAATAACCCACCCTTCGGCCGGTTTCATCCAAAACGTACCTGGACCGGCGTTTGGTTTCGTCCTCCGCCTGCCGCGTCGCCAGCTGGATCGTGTCGCCATGTTGCGTGGAATTGGCGACGATCCGAAATTCCAAGGAACCGGCGGTACTGATCAACTTCTTGATGCGTTCGACTTCGGTGGTGTCGACGTCGGGAATGATGACTTCGACCTGCCAGTCGCCGTATCGACGCACCACGATCTCCTTGGTGCCGGCCGGGTTGATGCGATCGTTCAATCGTTGCAGCAAGTGCCCCCAGTCGATAGAACTCGGCGAAATGGACGTGGAACTGTCGATCTTGAGCGCCTCGCGGTCGATCTCGTAGACCAGAATCACGCCGCCCTTCAGATCCACGCCCAACCGCAGAGGAAAACTGACCAGAAGCACGCCCCCTAAACACAGCGTGCAGAAGATCAGTCCCAACTTCCAGCCAAAATCCCGCATCCGCAGATATCTGGCCAGCCAGACTCCGACGAAAATCGGCAGCGGAAAGGCGATGATCAGCTTCAATAGCGCCATGACCTCCGGCGAAAGCCACCAAGAGGCCGCGGCACCTTGCCCAAACAAGACCGTCGAAACCAAATCTAACGACATAACGGGAACTTCCTGATTCCGAGAGATTCTGTACGGAGCCAACGCGGAGGGGCCACGCTCACAGCGCGTGACGTCAGCTCTCCTTTTCCTCTTCAGCCGGCTTCTCGGATGACAGCACTCGTGAGATGGAACTGCGCAGAAAACGGATCCGGGTGTTTTCGTCCACTCGCAGTGTGACTTCGTTGGATCCCGACGGCGCATTGACAACCACGCCCATGATGCCTCCGATGGTTACCACGTGGTCGTTCTTCTTCAGATTCGCCTGCATCTTGGTGACATCCGACTGCTTGCGCTTCTCCGGGCGGACAATCAGCAGGTAGAACAACACGCCGATCATGACAATCGGCAGCAGCAGGCTCGTCAGGGCGGGGCCTTCCGCAGCGAGCAGGACCGAGTAAATCGTTGGCAGACCAGCAAGCATGAAGAATTCCGATTATCAACGGCGGGAAGCCGCGCGACGCCCGCATCCGGGAACGAAAAACGGCCCGGATGCACGTGACAGGCGGGCCGGCCTGGCGGCAAATTACCCGCGTATGATAAGGCCTTGCGTCGCAAGGGGCAAGAGCAGCTAGCGAACGGGCAACGGTCGGGCAAGTCTTGCCGATACTCGCTTATTCGTTTCCCCTTAGGTTATTGACTTTGCGTATCTTGCCCCAGCCGCCACCGGTTCCGTTTCGCCTGGACAAACTCCGAGAAACCGCCGGATTGGACCGCGGCCCGGGCGTCGGCCAGCAATCGTTGGTAGTAAGCGATATTGTGTGCGGAAAGGAGGATTGGGCCCAGCATTTCGCCTGCCATGAACAGGTGCCGCAAGTAACCTCGGCTGTGCCGGCAAGCGGGGCAAGGGCACGTCGAATCGATCGGCCGGTTGTCTCGCTGATGCTTGAGGTTCCTGAGTTTCAGCGGCCCAAAGTCCGTAAATGCCAGGGCGTTACGGCCATTACGCGTGGGCAGCACACAGTCGAACAGATCCACGCCCCGTTGAATGCTCTCGAGCATGTCTTGCGGAGTCCCGACTCCCATCAGATACCGTACCCGATCCGGCGGCAGCTCGGGGCAGGTCACGTCCAGCACGCGATACATCTCGACCGGCTCTTCCCCAACGCTCAACCCGCCGATGGCATAGCCGGGAAAGTCCAGCGCGACGAGCTGGCGCGCGCATTGAACTCGCAGATCTCCGTCCAGACCGCCTTGGACAATCGCGAACATCGCCTGATCGGTGCGTTTGGCCGCGGACCGGCATCGATCCGCCCAGCGGATCGAGCGCTGGCAGGCGTCGCGGACGGCGTCGGGTTCGTTGGGCAACGGCACCACATGGTCTAAAACCATCGCAATATCGCTGCCCAACGCCTCCTGGATCTCAACGGCTCGCTCCGGACTCAGTTCCAGCAGCTTGCCGTCGATGTGCGAGCGAAAAACGACGCCCTCCTCAGTGACACGCCTGTTTGTGGCCAAACTGAAAATCTGGAAACCACCACTGTCGGTCAGGATTGGCCCGTCCCAGCCCATGAATTGGTGTAGCCCGCCGAGATCGCGGATGACATCCTCGCCGGGGCGCAGCGCGAGGTGATAGGTGTTTGCGAGCAGCACCTGCGTGCCAGTCTCGCGGACCATGCGCACGGTCAGCCCCTTGACCGTCGCCGCGGTGCCCACTGGCATGAAGGCCGGCGTATCAACGTCGCCGTGGGGCGTGTGCAGCACGCCACATCGCGCGCCGCAGCGAGGATCGGCATGCAACTGCTGAAAGGAAAACATGTGCGTGTCGCGGGGCGCCAGTCACGGGATGCGGGAGGCGAGATGCGGGATGCGAGTCACGGGACAGGTCGGCAGCGGTGTTGCCGCGGCAATACAGCGTGCAAAGTGAAGAACTTCGAAGCGCGACTCCCCGTATCCCGTATCCCGTATCCCGTATCCCGCATCACTCCCCGCGGAGTTTCAGGTTGTACTGCCCCAGCTTTTCTTTGACCTCGTTCAAGCTGGTCACGCCGAAATTCTTGCACTCGAGGAGATCATCGCCGGTCTTGCGGACCAACTCGCCGATCGTCGTCAAGCCCAATCGCACCATGCACTTGCGTGCTCGCACGGACAGGTTCAGATCGGAGATCGGCCGGCTCAACAAGGCCTGCTCTTCGACCGACAGATGCGACACGTCGATGGGTGGCTCCTGCTCCGGGCGCTCGTGCGCGAACTGGCCCAACTGCAGGCCCTTGGATGCCAGCATGTCGCGGATTTCGACCAGCGAGGTCTCTCCAAAATTCTTGCTCGACAGCAACTCGGCCTCCGTCGTTCGCGTCAAGTCGCCCAGGTTCCGAATCCCCAACCGTTGCAGGCAGTTTCGGCTGCGGACCGACAACTCGAAATCCGTGACAGGCACGCTGAGGATTTGCGTCAGCCGGTCCTGCCGCTTGAGGGCCTCTTCGTCGTAGAACATGTCCCTCGACGCCGACGCGTCTTTCAGGTACAGCCGAGCACGCGGATGATCCGGGAATTGTTCCAGGATTCGCTGGTAGCACTGTTGCGCCCGGTCATAAAGCTGGAAGTCCTCGCACAAGACGCCCAGATTCAACAAGACGCCGATATAAGTCGGGTAGCACTCAGCGGCGCGCTGGTACAACTGCAGCGCTTCATCGTCATTTCCCCGCCGGTCGTTCTCCAAGGCCAGCCCGAACAAGGCGCCCGAATGCCTGCGATCCGTTTCCACCGCGCGCTCGAACAACGCGATCACTTCCTGGGGATTGCCGCCGACGGCGGCCACCGTCGCGCCACGCTGATACAGGTACTCTGCGGTCTGTTCGACGGGACCGAACATCTGATCCAGAATCGCGAGAGACTGCTGCGGATCGCCGGCGCAGCGATAGGCCTCGGCAATCGCCAACGCGCAAGCCTCGGGAGCATAGCCCGCCGTCCGAGCGGATTCGTAGCAGCCGATCGAATCGCGATACCGCCCCCGCTCTGCCTTGGTCTTGCCCAAGTAGAAGTGAGCCACGGCACCGCCGTCGGCTCGCATCAACGTTTGCTCGGCTTGATCGTATCTGCCAAGGAGATAGTAACACACCCCCAGCCGTACGGCACTCGCGGGCGTTTGCTCGCTGCGCGCCGACAGCTCGTTCACCGCGTCGCGGAGGACGGCGTGGCGGGACGCATCCTCGGCAATGGCCCGCACAATGCCTTGTATCTCTTGAGGCCCAAACGAGCTGTTGGACAAGACCACTTCGCGAATATCGACCGTCGTCACTGGCGCACTTGCCACCATACCGGCTCTCCGATAACCACTGCGAGCAAACCAACCCCCCTCACGCACGGATGCCCCAGCGGCCGCGTGGCAGGTCTCCCAACGTGCTTGAACTCATCGCCACGGCAGGTTAAGAAACCGGGCGTACCTTCCGCGCGCAATCCGGACAGGAGCCAGCGGCGGGAGTCGAACCCGCAACCCCCGCATTACGAATGCGGTGCTCTGCCGATTGAAGCTACGCTGGCAAATACGGTGTTTTACCGTGTTTTCTTGCTGTTTTCCATTTCTCTGCCTGGGGTGTTGACTCCCTTCTTGACTCCTGATATCCTATCTTAACAGAGAAATGACACCCGTGGATGTTGGCCACGGGTGCCTGACACCTACCTGACTCCAGTTGAAAGCGAGGTAAGAATCAATGTCCAGAAAGTCTACTCTATCGGCAGTCAGCGGAAAAGCGGTCATCCAAAAGCCGGACAAGCCGTATCCTGAGTTTCCGCTTTTCGCCCACAATTCCGGGCGCTGGGCCAAAAAGGTCCGTGGTCAGTTACGCTACTTTGGCTACTGGTCAAAGGCAACGGACGCTGGCGGCGGCTGGCAAGCTGCGCTGGAGCTGTACCAGAAGCAAGCCGACGATTTGCACGCGGGCCGGACACCACGGGCAAGTTCTGACGGCCTGACGATCCGGGATCTTGCGAATGCGTATCTGACGGGCAAGCAAGACCTACTCGACAACGGCGAGATCACGCCGCGGACTTTCGCGGACTGCCGGGACACCACGGACATCATCATCGGCGGGTTCGGGAAAACTCGTTTGGTCTCGGACCTGCGGCCGGATGATTTTGGAACGTTGCGGCGCCGGATCGCAAAGACGCGGGGGCCTGTCTCGTTGGCCAACACAATCCAACGCATCCGAAGCGTGTTCAAGTGGGGCTACGAGTCGAGGTTGATCGAAGCACCTGTCCCGTTCGGGCCGGGGTTCGCGCGGCCGAAAGCCAAGGTGTTGCGGGCGGAGCGTCACAAGAACGGGAAAAAACTGTTCAGCGCTGTCGAGGTCAAGGCCATGTTGGCGGCGGCGAGCCCGTGCCTGAAAGCGATGGTTTTGTTGGCGGTCAACTGCGGCTTTGGAAATGCCGACTGCGGCATGGTGCCGATCGCAGCGTTTGACCTGGGCAACGGATGGGTGACCTACCCGCGGCCGAAAACAGCCGTCCAACGGCGGGCGGCATTGTGGCCTGAGACGGTCGAGGCAATCCGGGCGTGGCTGGCGGTTCGTCCGAAACCCAAGGACGAGGCGGACGCCGGGCTGTTGTTTTTGACGGCGAGCGGACGGAGTTGGCACAAGGACATCGCCGACAACCCTGTCGCCAAGGAAACCGCCAAGTTGCTCCGTGAGCTGGGCATCAAACGGCATGGCATCGGGTTCTACAGCTTGCGGCACACCTTCCGAACCGTGGCCGATGAGGCGAAAGATCAACCGGCGGCTGGGTACATCATGGGCCATGCCGATCCGTCAATGGCGGCGGTGTACCGGGAAGACATCGGCGACGATCGGTTGCGGGCGGTTACCGATCACGTCCGGGCTTGGCTGTTCGGCGACGGAGGAAACTAGCACGGTGCTAGTTTCCTTTTCCCTGCCACCCTACCGCAATGGGCATAGTGGGTGGGCAATATACCGGAAACGGTAGCGGCAGACTAGGTGGGGGGGCCGTCCTACTAAAAAGTAATTGTACAGCGTTTTGACCCTCCGTAAGATTACGTGAGACTGAAACACGGATCTTGCGGAGGGTTTTTTTCATGCGCCTTACTGATCGAATCTCGATAAACCGAGCACGCCAGATGTGCGTGAAAGGTGTGGACTTTGCGCGGTGGCGTAAGCTGCTGGGCGTCCCTGACGGTGGCATGACCTGCCACGCGGCATGGGCGACGGCCATCGCCATCGCGGCACGCAAGGCCGGCGAGAGTCTGGACACGGCAAAGGCCGTGCTGAACGTGCTGGCCAACATGCCACCGCAAGTTGTGGCGGACGCAATGTCCGAAGGCCGATCCTGCGTCTTCTTGGTCAACGGGAATGTTTGCCCGCGGCTGACGTCCAGAGCGACGTACACGTCCGACTACATAAACGAGCTGCGGGCGGCGGCGGAAGAGGCGGGGATTGTCGCCACTACCAGACTGATCGACACGTTCCCAGTGTACGCCAAGTTGCAGAGCATCAAGGACGGCACGGGCAAGCCGGGGCGGCCGAACATTGCCCTGCAACGCGCCCGAATCGCCAGACGAGTGGAGGATTCCCGCAATGCTTTCCCAAACAACTGAGCTGCTTTCTCCTGCCGACGTTGCCGAGCGGCTGGGGTTCGCGAGTGCCGAGCCGATCTACAGCTTGATCCGATCCGGCGAGCTGGCGGCGATAGACACGGGCGCCGGGCGCCGGGTCAAGCCCCGATGGGTCATCCGGGCGAGCTACTTGGAGAGGTTCTTGACGGCGCGAAGTACGCGGCCGGCGGCACCGGCGCCGCAGACGAGACGGCCACGGCGGCCGCAGCGGGTTATCGAGTTCTATTGAGCAGGCGAGCCGATGCTGACGCCAGAGCAGATCACCGCAATCATCGACACGCGGGAGCAGGCGCCCTTGGACCTAGCACCGCTGGCGACGATCACCGGGACGCTGAGCACCGGGGACTATTCCGTCAAAGGGTTGGAAGCCGTGGTTGCCATCGAGCGCAAAAGCCTGCCGGACTTGCTGGCCTGTTGCGGCCGGGAGCGGGAGCGGTTTGACCGGGAGGTTATGCGGCTGCTGGCGTATCCCTGCCGGGCGTTGGTCGTAGAGGCGAGCTGGGCAGACATCGAGCGCGGGGAGTGGAGATCCGAGATCACCACGCAAGCCGCGCTGGGTTCGTTGCTGGGCTGGATTGCGGCCGGACTGCCGATCGTCATGGCCGGCGACCACGAGCGGGCCGGGCGGTACGCGGCGCGGCTGCTGTTCACTGCAGCGCGGCGACGGTGGCGTGAGAATCACCTGATGGTCGTCAACGAAAAAAGCCGCCGGGCTCGTCACTCCCAGCGGCCGGAAGACGGTGTTGAGCCGTCCAGCAGTTCGCCCCCTGGATCGTCCTTCCAAGAGGGTCATCATGCCTAATGATACCGAAGAAATCACCGTCAGTCAAAGTCAAACCGAACCCGAAATGACGGACGCGGTACCCGAAGACGGCACATTGGCCAACGGGTTCAAGCAGATTCGGGAAATCGACGGCAAGAGTAAGACGTTTATTCTGCCGTTGCGAATGGGGCAGATTCTTGCATGGATGCGTGAGCAAACCGACGATTGGCCGAGACGCATCGGGAACGTGCCGTTCATCCATGATGAGGTTCACGGTATCGCCTTTTTTGAGTCGCCAGCGGCGTTGTTCGGGTGGCTGCAAACCCGAGTCGGCCGGGTGAGCTGGCACGGCGGGCCGGCGTTCGTGAAACAGGGGGAGTTGTTCGCCGAATGTCAGAGGACGTCGACGGCATACGTGACCGTCGAAAATCTGCCTCACGAGCCGGCGTTTCCAGAGTTCTACTATGCCTGCGAAGACATCGAACCGGGCAACGGGTGTCATCTGAACTGGCTGCTTGATCGGTTCAACCCTGAGACACCCGCAGATCGGGATTTGATCCAAGCCGCGTTCGCTACTCCGTTGTGGGGCGGGCCACCGAGCTGTCGTCCGGCGTTCGTCATCACAAGTGACGACGGCCGGGGGAGCGGCAAGACCAAGGTCGCGGAAATGATCGGGGAGTTGTACGGCGGCGTTCTCCAGTTTTCCGCCAACGAGGATATCGGAACGATCAAGACGCGGCTGCTGACGCCGGGCGCGTTGACGCGGCGAGTGGCGTTGTTGGACAACGTGAAGTCGCACCGTTTTTCATGGGCTGATCTTGAAGCCATGATAACGGCGTCCAGCATCAACGGACACCGGATGTATTTCGGCGACGGCACGCGGCCGAATACGCTCACGTGGCTCATTACGCTGAACGGTGCAAGCCTCAGTACGGATATGGCTCAGAGGAGCATCATCATCAAGATCAAGAAGACCAACGGTTCAGCAACTTGGGAGGAAGAGACCCGAGCCTACATCCGGGAGCATCAACACGAGATCCTGGGAGACATCATCACGATGCTGAGATCCGATCCGTTCCCGTTGGCTCAGTTTAAGAGGTGGTCGAGCTGGGAGAGGGATATTCTCCAACGGGTGCCCGAGCCGGGCGAGGCGCAAAAAGTGATCGGTGAACGCCAAGAAGTTGTCGATGCGGACGGGGAAGAGGCAAGCACGATCGAAGACTACTTTGCAGATCAACTGCGGCGACTGGAATACAGCACGGATCGGGATCGGGTGTTCATCCCAGCAGCAACGGCGGCCAGATGGTACGGCTGGGCGACGAACCAAAGCACCGTGGGGACTACCAGCGCGTCGAGAGCGCTGAAGCAGTTGGCGACGGAAGGCCGGTTTCAGCACGTCGGTCTGGCCGGGAGATCCTACGGCCGGGGGTTCGTTTGGGCAGGCAAAGATTCCCTCGGGAGTCACATGTCGATCGACTTGCAGGACCGTTTGCGAGACAAGCAGAGTGGGACCAACTAGGACAGTTAGGACGCTTAGGACGCTTCCTCTCTATTGTAGGCTCTTAGTAAGGCACCTACCTTTCTCACGCGCTGGGTAACAATAGGGCGAAAGCGTCCTAAGTGTCCTGAAAAACGAGAATTAAGCCAGGATAGGCATAATGGACAAAGTTACAGAAAATTTCGGTAGTGTTTCGGAAAATATCCGAGTTGTTGCCGGGAGTGTTGCGGGAAAAAAGGCGAACGAGAGATTGTGT
>Ga0302241_1002861_pt1 | contig 9879 bp, 8 predicted proteins | sample AAG_UR_Arg_MG_FD_193532 | JGI IMG/M metagenome (GOLD analysis project Ga0302241, IMG submission 193532) | Enriched activated sludge microbial communities from anaerobic digester in WTTP, New Holstein, Wisconsin, United States - AAG_UR_Arg | ecosystem: Engineered > Bioreactor > Anaerobic >...
GTCCACTGAGCAGTTCCAGTACGACCTTCGATTTGAATTCCGGGTTATAAGTATTTTTCTTCTTCATCTCACTATTGTATTCGGTTCTGTCATATTTTTCATGTCTCATTTTATGGGAGCACTATAAAATTGCGCCAAAAAGCCTTTATTGTCGTCTGGTCTGCAATCGGAGTTCCCTCTGCGCTTTTGAGCATGTTTTCGAAAGATTCATCATCAATCGTCGTCTCAACGATGCCCTTTATCTTGCGTTCCACACCGATACCGGCTATTGTCAATGTCTTTTCATGATCGAATTTTCTGAAGATCAACGCAACGCCTGCCGGCGTATACCTGAATATCAGATCGAATATGACGCGGTATGATTCAGGATATTTGTACCTGGCCAATGAAGTAAGGTCAATCTCCGGAACGTAATAATCATTATTATTTTTGTCCATTACAATCAGCCTCCGACAATCCCGGATGTACGGCACTACATATGTTTCAATCTTTATGTGTTGCTTATTACATTGAAAGAAAAATAATCATTCAATATCATTTCAGATGAGCTGAAGACTAGCCTGGGAGGATGTAACGACAACAAACTTTAGGAGAGCGTGTTATCTTATTTGATTCTATCATAGTCTGGCGAAAATGAAGCTCAAAATTTATGAAGGGGAGTTGTTAAAAGATGGGTGAATCAGGAAGTACTTCGAACAAAGTTCCTGGTTTCGGGATTTCTTTGCTTGTTCTGGTCTTGATAGTCGGAATATTGATGGCCGGCATCTTGGTGCTCCATGTTGATCTGCACATACTTCTTATCCTGGGTTTGTGCTCTACTCTTATCATCTCTATGACCCAAGGCGTGTCTGTTACTAAGGTCATGGATGCCATGCATAATGGCGTGACGAGAGGGCTCGCCGCTATGTTCATCTTTATACTGATCGGAGTTTTGATAGGATCCTGGATATCTGCGGGCACAGTGCCTGCACTGATGTATTATGGCATTAAGCTCATATCGCCGACTATTTTTCTTCCGATGGCCTTTTTGCTCTGCTCCCTGACATCACTTTGTACAGGCACCTCGTGGGGTACGGCAGGCACAATGGGTGTAGCCATGATGGGTATGGGAATGGGGCTGAGAATGCCAAGCGCGCTGGTTGCCGGCGCAGTTGTGTCCGGTTCCGTGTTTGGCGATAAAATGTCTCCTATCTCAGACACGACTGTGCTTGCTTCCATCACTTCAGGCGCCGATCTTTATGACCACGTTCGAGGTATGTTATATACGACGGTGCCTGCATTTGTGATATCATTGCTGTTATATGTATTCATGGGACTCAAGTATTCGGGCGGACAGCTCAATCTTAAAGACTCTGTGCTTATCTGTTCCACTCTTGAAAAAACCTTTAACCTGAATCCTTGCGTAATGATCCCGTTCTTTGTATTACTGGTCCTCAGTATTATGAAAATGCCGGCGGTTCCGGCCATGTTCATCGGAGCTATTGCCGGTTCGCTTGTCGGCATGATTTTCCAGGGCATGTCTCTTTCACAGGTGCTTACAGCCATGAATTACGGCTATACGACCAGTAGCAATGTCCCTCTGGTGGATAAAATACTGCTGCGCGGAGGTATTCAGAGCATGATGTGGACATTCTCATTGTCGTTCATTGCGCTGTCACTCGGAGGAGTGCTCGACGAGATGGGTTATCTGAAAACTTTCGTCAACGGCCTGGTGGCGCGTGTCAGCAATGTCGGTTCTCTTGTGCTCACCGTCATCGTTACGTGCATAGTGGCTACTGCTGCCATGGGAGAAGTGTACCTGGGCATCATCCTTAATGGCACAGTTTACAAGAGCTATTTCTCTGAAAAGGGACTCAAACCCGCAATGCTCAGTCGTTTGACAGAAGAAGGCTCTACCTGCATGGGCTCGATGATTCCGTGGACCACAATGGGCGCCTTCATATCCGGCACGCTGGGTGTAAAAACGGTAGAGTATGCACCTTACGCATTCCTGAACTACCTGACACCTATTATTTCCATCATCTTCGCGTTCTGCGGCATTGCTATTTTCTGGAAGGACACGCCTAACAGAATATTCTCAGGCAAAAGACCGCTTATCGAAGAACAATAGCAATCGAGGGACAGCATATCATGAAGATCTTTGCAGTCAGCGGATTATCAAAAACAGGCAAAACAACTGTTATCGAATCCCTTGCCACAGAGCTTTCGCATAACGGATATTCCGTGGCTGTCATCAAGCATACAGACTGCAAAGATCTATCTTTGGAGAGAGAATCGGCTGATACTGCTCGCCATAGAAAAGCAGGAGCTATTTCGACCATCCTGCTGGGGCCGTCCGTTACTGCCATTATACATAAACGCAGGCTTGGATTAGTTGAATCGTTAGGACAGCTCCGGCAGGACGTCATTATCTTAGAGGGTTTCGGTCGCCTCAACATTCCCAAAATTGTTACCGCCGCTTCTTTCTGCGACGCAGATGCCAGATACTGTAATGAAACATATGCGTTCTCCGGCATAATTGCCGCGCAAACGGCAACTTATCGGAATATTCCGGTTATAAACTGCTTTAGTGATCCTGCTGCACTGGCGGAAATTTCCCTCGAACATGCTCTTAGAAACACCGAAAGATTAACCTCGGTCCTGGGGGAAGACTATTGAAGGCAACAGCCATCATCCTCGCAGGTGGTGCCAGCAAACGCTTCGGGAGCGACAAGAGTAAACTCAGAGTGGGCGGTGAGTTGCTGATAGAGCGTTCTATCCGCACATGGGGCCGGCTTTTCAGCCAAATTATCATCGTTAGCAGCACAGGCAGTGAGTTCTATATTCCTGGCGTAAGTGAAGTCGCAGATATTTATCAAGGGCGAGGCCCACTTGGAGGAGTACATGCCGGTCTACGCAGCGCAAAATACGACTGGGCTTTCGTGGCGGCTTGCGACATGCCCAGCATTAACGGATTATTTATAAAAGAACTGTTTGGCTCCGTAACCGAAAACGTCAGAATTGTAATGCCAAGTCACGACAATATTATAGAGCCGCTCTGTGCTCTCTATCATAAGGACTGCGGAGCTTATGCAGAATACATGCTGGAGAATGACAGGAACTGTATTCTAGACATGTATAAGGCACTGCCTACGCTGTACGTAAACACCCAAAACTGCTTCTACAACATCAATTATCCGGAAGATCTAATATATCTTGATCTTAAGAAAGAAAACAAAAAAAGCTTGCATAAAAATAGATTGGACGTATTTTGTCGTGAAAGAGGGTTTATAAGTGATGTTCAATGACGTATCGCTTGTAGACGGTCTTGTAATAGGAAGAAGGAACGGGGAGGCGTCAGAAGGAGCTGTACGCACCTATTCCGGCGGTCTTTTTATGATTGACAGACACGAGTTGCAATCGCTCGTTTTTAATAAAGAAAATGATGTCAAATGGGGCAGTCTGTGGAAAAAGCGCAAGTATTCTTCACGGGAAGAACACGGCTTGGTGTCTGAGCAGGAATATTTTGCCGAAGGCATAGACCTGTCTCCTCTGCTTGAGGTTGCCGGGTTAAACAATAAGGAGTTAAACGGTAAACTTGTTTTCGCAACCGGCAACTATAAGGCTGTTGTCGATCATCCGTTGCATGACCGTTATTATTTCAGCGAAGAAGGTCAGCGCAACGAGGTTCGAGCAATGTTGGCACTTCAAAGCGCCGTTGTGAGCAAAGAAGGGGATTATTCCTATTTATCTTCCTGCGTGTATCCTCGCCTGTTCTTTGGACAAAGCGACAAAAGCGACATAAACAAATGTTCGTTCGTATGCGGTCTGCGCAGGATCGAACCGTCAGACATGCCGTCTGCCGTGAATATTTACGACGGTGCAAGGTTGTTAAGGAAGCCTAGCATGGCTGATATTTTCGTTTCCTGCGAGCATGAGGAACGGCGCGTTTTCATTAAAGGAGTTCCGTACGTTTGCTGGGGTGCTGATTTGTGGAAGTTGCTGTCAAGGCATGAGCAGTTTTGCAATGGGAACGTCCTGGTCCGCAGCCGCAACAGCGGCACAGCTGTTATCCGCAACGTCGTGCCTGGCAAGTATCTGCTTGCCTGGTATTCTGTGCGTGAATCAGACGGTTCCCCTGTTGCTAATCAAACTGACGTCAGACTGTACGGAGAAAACTTTGAGATCGGCAATGTCACATCGATTATTCATTGCAGTCCTGCTGTAACAAGCAAACCGTTGCCGCTGAAATATCCGACGGAATGCAATAATGACATTATCGGCTCGTCGTTTTTCTGTGCGGTGGAGAATTCAGACAAACGTCTGTATTATTACTTCAACAAACAGGAACTCGCTGAAAACTATGATTCTCACACGGTCAATTACAGATTTAACGATCATCGCGTCGACAAGGATGTATATTGCCGTGGCACTCTGTTGTCTGACATAATCGGCAGTCTTTGTGACAGTGGCGGTTCTCGCCTTTCCATTCCGGATTTTTGGCAGATTCAGTACATGGAGAACGATTCTTTCCACACAAATATTTCAACGTATATAGATTCGGTCTCAGACGCAAGAGGGATGATACGCCCCATGCTTGCATATGAAAAAATGGAGCGTTTCATTCATCCGGATCGTTATCATCAAAATGCTGAACACTTCTCAATATTTGAGGAACCGTTGATATACAGAGCCGCAGATTCAGCTAACGAAGCTGTTGTCAAGGGAGTTACGGGTATAGTGCTAAGCGACGGCCGCGCTGCAGGTCTGAGGTCCGGCGCGTTTAAAATTAAACTCATCAATACAGACAACGGCGGTAAAACGATTTGCGAGCGTATTGTCAGGGGGACGCTTGACGGGATGAGAATGTCGGTGCGCGCTCCGCATTTGGTACGCTTCGAAAATATAGATGAGAGACCTGAGCGGGTGCTTGTTATTTCAGGCAATCCGGAAATCTCCTTCAGTTACCACGAACATAATTTTGTTTCGATAGGCGGTTCGCACGGAACTACAAATATCAGGGCGAGCCAGTTTGAGGATGCGGCAACCGTCATCCCCGCTTCATTGACCGAAGTTGATGAGTTGGTGCCAATTGGCGGTGCAAGGCTCATTGATGACAAAAAAGACATTATAACTCCTCCGTACCGCAACCTTTACATCGACAGACGTTCAGTGACGGACAAGACGGCTCCTTATGGATACGAGAATTATCTGCTTTATCAGTACAAAGGCTGGCCGCTTATCGTCCTTTTGCAAAAGCTAGGCCGAAATCACGCAATAGCCGTACATTGCTCCGATGGAAGTCAATATAACATCAATGATCAAAACGATGATTGCTTTGTGGCGTTTAGTTACAGTCAGAGCAAGGGGGTGCCGTACAACACAGCTGTCTATAAACGCCGGGTGACCGAGCTTGCCCACCCTTCCCTTATAAGCATTTGGGACGGGCACCTCATTGCAAAAGACGTTACAAACATTATCGTTGACGATTAAGGGAAAATCACAAGTGATCCGATCAAATATTGATATTGCATCGGCCGGCGTTGGGTCATAAAGGTTCTCATGCCGGCAGGGCACATCAATTGGTACATGACAAAGCCGCCCGGGAACAGCGGGGCGGCTTTGTCATGGAGGGGCAGGTGTGTATGGGCGCGAAGAATGCGTCAGATTTTTTCAACCCGGACCTGTACTGATTTGAGTGCCGGGAAACCTGAGATTGGGTCATGGACATCGTCATACGTAATATTGTTGACGTTTTCATCTGCAAAACCGTGTGTATGCTGCATAGACCCCTTAAATATCTCTTTAGGGTGCATTATCTGCACAAATGTCTCAAAGCTGCCGATGCGAGACGTCACACGCACTGTGTCGCCGTTCGCCACTCCAAGCTTCTTTGCGTCATCCGGATGCATTTCAAGATGTCCGTGCGGCTCAGCCTTGTATAGTTGCGGTATATTGTGGTATCTGCCATGGAAGAATTTTTGCTTGCGTGCGCCGGTCGAAAGTAAATAGGGATATTCCGGGTCCGGCTCGGCAATTTGATATGGGGCGTGATATTTCGGCAACCCCTCTATGCCGGGGATATGCTTTGATTCAAGATACTCGCTGAAAAATTCCACTTTACCTGTAGGAGTGTCAAAAAATCTCTTATCGCCGGACGCCAGCTTCTGCCAGTGCTTATTGCAAGGATTGTCTCCGAAAATATAACCGCCGGGTGCCGTATGCAATTCCGCGGCAGTATGTCCGGTCGGTTTGAGCAGCCATTCTGTGAGTTCGTGATCATCCTCCCATGGGAAATAGCTTCCGGCTCCCATACGTTCGGCAAGTCCTTTAATGAATTGATATTCCGTCTGAAGACCATAGTCCAGATATTTTCCGGTGATGAACGCCGCTCTTCTTGCTCCGTTTGTAAAAATTTCCTCGCGCTCAAGATAAGAAGCAGCCGGAATTACGTAATTTGCCAGCCGCGCTGTTTCAGTCATAAACAAATCTTTTACGACTAATAATTCCAGACTTGAAAGAGCCCTTTTGACCTTTTGGCTGTTTGCATTTGTCAGCACCGGATTAGCCGCTGTCATAATAAGCCCTTTGAACGGGTATGGTTTGCCGCTGAGTATCTGATCCATAAGCAGGCCTGTGTGGCATTCATGCCGCATATCGTATAGAACGGGAAAGGCATCGGCTCCGATGGGGCCTGACTCCATCAGCGGCTTATCCTCATAAAGCGTTATGTCGGGGAAACCAAAACCGATTGGGATGCGCATGCCGCCCTCCCGGTCAGTGGCCCCGGCAAGGGCATCAATGATGGTCATAGTCCTTATATTATTGACACCGTTAATCTGATGCTCAAGTCCGCACCCGGGCCAGCTGGCGAGGCGCGGTCTGGCGGCTGCGATTTCGTTTACAACCTGAATCATTGTCTCTGGCTGCACACCGGTGATCTCCGCAACCTTTTCATGTGTGAATGATTTTGCGTACTCAACAACTTTGTCGTAGCCGACGGTAAAATTATCCACGAATTTATGATCAATTATGTCTCTTTCTATCATGTCATGGATAATGCCCCAGCCCAGCGCTCCGTCGGTACCCGGGCGTATCTGTATGTAAATATCTGCTTGGCGGGCGATTTCAGTGTAACGAGTATCAACTACTACCAGCTTAGCGCCCTTTTCGCGTCCCTCGTTGATTGCCTGCATCCAGTGGGAGTGCGAAACAGGTGCATTTGTGCCCCAGTTGAGTATCAAAGAGGCATTGGCATAATCTGCCAACGGCCAGCAACCGTATACCAGATAAAATGCGATATGACGAGATGCATAACACTGTGTGTCATTAGAGAAATAGTTAGGAGTACCAACTGCGTGAGCGAAACGTCTCGCGAGATTCTCCTGTTGTTCAAAATCGATGCCTTCTCCCTTCCAGATACCTATAGAGTTGGCTCCATACTCCTGCTGCAATTTTAGAAGCTTTTCGGCAATTTCGTCCATTGCCTGATTGAGATCTATTTCTTCAAAATTACCCGAGGCATTGCGCTTAAGAGGTTTGCGCAGACGGTCGGGAAGATTCAGCCATGTGGCCGCGGAGCTGCCTTTAATACAAATGCGGCCTTTGTTGAAGATATGACGCGGATTGCCTTCTATTTCGGTGACCTTGTTGTTTTCTATGTGTGCAGTGATTCCGCAAAGCGTGCCACACATACGACATGTTGTGTCAATACATTTTTCAGTCATTGTCGCTCACCTCTGTCGGTCTGCATTTCATTCTCATTCGTCTGCTCATCTGTTCGTCCACCTTGGACCTTGTCTTGGCTGCGTACTCCTCAACTTCTTCAAAATTCAGTGCTCCGGAGATGCAGTGCCCTACGCAGCGTGGCCTGCCTCCGCAAAGTGTGCACTTAGTGCTTACGTGGCGCTCTTCGTCGAAATGTATGTTGCCGTACGGACATGCCAGCATGCACATTTTGCAGCCGGCACATTTGTCTTGATCAATGACTACGGCATTAGTGTCGGGGTCGCGGACTATAGCCCCGGCCGGACACACAGCCATACACCAGGGGTCATCGCAGTGCAGACATGTCATGAGAATCACAGCGTGTTCGTCTATGTAATGATTGACACGTATCATTGAGGCCTTCCGTTCACAAGTCGTTTTTGAATTTATAAACGCACAGGCCAGCTCGCAGTTGCGGCAACCCACGCATTTTGTCGGATCTATTGTGATGACTTTCATATTACGAAGCACCTCCGGTCCTTTATCTTTCAAAAAATCTCAGGCTAAGGAACGCATCAAGCTTTGCAGGCGGGCAATCTACAGCCAAACGCCTGCGTATGATAGGTCTGATTTTGCCCATCATCCCAACAGTTTCAGGTGTGCCGATAAGGCAAATTCCAACTATCAAATCGTTCTTATAGCAGAGCTTGCAGTATCCTTTCCCTGTCTCGTCACCATAGACGTAATAATTGTCTATGTCGGAATCGTTAAACTTGCCCATCGAGGCGACTGTTACTCCGAACATCTCCGTTACGTTCATATTTAGACTGCCTGAATAGGATGTGTTTTCTCCAGCCATGTTGGCACCGGCAATCGTGCCCATCTCCACGGCCGTTGGCCACAGTGCATGTGTTACATGTTCATCTCCAAAAGCGGATGGTCCTGCAGCCGCGTCGCCTGCCGCATAAATATCAGCCACATTGGTGCGCATGTGGTCGTCGACAGGCACTGTGCGATTGAAGACAACGCCGCTATCCTTAAGGAATTCGATATTGGCTCTGACACCGGCCCCTACGATAATGAAATCGGCTGAAATCGTGCCCTTATCTTTCAACACGAGACTAAATCTGCCATCCGGCGCTTTCTCTACGCGCTCGGTTACCGCAGATGTATGAACATCAACGCCAAGTTTTGCCATTTGTTCCGTCATGATAGTGCTCCCGCGTATATCGAGAACAAGGGGCATTATGCGATCAGCTATTTCAACTATGTTCACTCTGATTCCATGTGATCTTGCTGCCCACGCGGCTTGTAGCGACACAAATCCCGAACCTACCACGATGGCTTCCTTTTTTGTTTTAAATTCTTCAGTCAAAGCATCAAGATCTTTTATGGTCCACATGTTGTGGACTCCCGGCTGGTCGATGCCTTCGACAGGCGGCAGTAGTGCGCGTGAACCGCTTGCGATCAGCAGTTTGTCGTATGCGAGTTGTCTTCCGTCGGAGAGTGAAATAAAATTATTTTTGTCGTCTAATGAGAGGACTTCGCTCTCGATATACTCTACTCCAAGTTCTTTGAATTTCTCGGCGTATGGTATGAAGAGCTTGTCATATGTCAGTTTACCTCGAAGAACATAAGGGAGCAGGACCCTGGAGTATGCCGCCCCGCCTTCCTTTGATATTACGGTAATCGGTGTCTTTGGGTCATACTTTCGGAAAGATTTGATCGCTGCCAACCCGGCCGCGCCATTGCCTATAATCACAATAGATTCCAATACCCTCGCTCTCCTCCTGGAAGCAACTGTATTTTAAAGTCTGCGGTAACTTTGTTGCATTATATCAACGGTCATGGCGTACACATATATATTAAGTAACAGCATTTTCCGCATAAATATGTGTGGCTGTACATAGATGGGTCGTTTAAGGTCTATAAGGCGCTGTCGGACGGCGATCTTGCCGTGGCCGGACACAGACTCTCGTACATCGTTTGAAATTTTAAGCTCTTTTCGTAGCGCCGCGCGCTCGCGGTGTGGTAGAATGGCTGGGATAGGGGTTTGGCTGGGCTGTTTTTTTCACATCAAATAAAACTCAAGCGGGGACGGGACATTGAAGGACGACGTTAACGTTAATGAGAACACCGAAAGAGAAGCTTTTAACGCGGAAGAGGCCGACCTGTGGGTTAAATGTTCCGCGG
>Ga0302241_1002863_pt1 | contig 9866 bp, 8 predicted proteins | sample AAG_UR_Arg_MG_FD_193532 | JGI IMG/M metagenome (GOLD analysis project Ga0302241, IMG submission 193532) | Enriched activated sludge microbial communities from anaerobic digester in WTTP, New Holstein, Wisconsin, United States - AAG_UR_Arg | ecosystem: Engineered > Bioreactor > Anaerobic >...
CCGTGGAGCCGTCTCCAGCTACCGGAGGCTGCTGAGGGAGCATCCCAACAGCTCCCTCGCCCCGGAGACATGCATCAGGACGGGAGACTTCTATTTCGACTCGTTCGACTTCGACAGCGCCCAGGTCTATTACGCGAAACTCCTGGACTACCCAGGCGCCGACCCCGATCTCTTCCAGCTCGGCATCTACAAGCTGGGGTGGAACCACTACCTCAGAAGCGAATATCTCCGATCGGCGGCCGTCTTCGCCTACCTGATACAGGATGGGCAGCTCATGGACTCGCTCGGCGTAACCAGGCGCGGCGGAGCGATGATCGACGAATCCATGGAGTACATGGCGCACGACTTCATGGAGCAGACACAGAGGGCTCCGGTTCCGCTCGCCACCCGCTTCCTCGACTATTTCGGGCGGGATTCGGTCTCTTTCGCCGTCCTCAACTTCATGGGCGACCAGTATATGGCCAGCGGTTACTGGAACGAGGCTATAGACTGCTACCAGGCGCTGCTGCAGCGTTTCCCGGGCTACCGGGAGGCGCCGTATTTCCAGGCCGGGATCGCCACCTGTTATGACGGGCTCGGCAATCCCGCACTCGCGACCCAGGCTCGTGAAAAGCTCGTGGAAGACTACAGCCCGGGAGGAGCATGGGCCTCCGGCCTGGGAGACGCGATCGCAGTGGCGGCGGTGGATTCGCTCAGGGCCAGCTCTCTCGAGAAGGCGATCGCCTACTACCACGGGCAGGCGGTAGCCTCCGCCGGCAACCCGGCGCAGCAGCGACGGGACTATGAAGCCCTCTCCGACAGGATCGAGTCCTACCTTGCCGGCTATCCCGCCAGCAGGCAGAACTACGACTTCAGGTTCCTGCTCGGCGACGCCTACTATGCCCTGGGCCGGTTCGAGATCGCCGGGGACACCTATCTCGCCCTCGCCCGGGACAGCTCGTCTCTCCAGAGGCGGCAGGATGCGACGATCAACGCCTGCGGCTCCTACTTCTCGTCCTATGCGGACGAGTCCGGGATCGACAGCGCCGTGGTCCGGCAGAAGCAGATCGATGCCACGACCTACTATCTGTCGCAGTTCCCGTCCGGCGAATACGTCGACCAGTTCCTGTACGCGGCGGCGGCCAACAGCTACAACGCAAAGGACTATCCCACCGCCAGAACCGTCTATCTCACGCTCTACGAGAATTATCCCAACTCCGGATACCTGGCCAGATCGGCGCGTTTCATAGCCGCGGCATACGAGGCCGAGGAGATGTTCTCGCAGGCCGAGCAGTGGTACGAACGGGCCTCCGAAGCCGCCGCGAGGACCGGCGAGGATCTCGGCGAGGACGTCACCCTGCTGGCCGCCACGGCGGCCTACAAGGACGCGGCCGCGCTGGCGGAGTCCGAGGATATCGAGAGCCTGGTCCAGGCGGCTAGGCGCTTCGAGGAGTCCGCAAGGGCCCACCCGGGTTCGGCGGTGGCTCCAACGGCTCTGTACGATGCCGGAGAAACCTACGCCCGGGCCGGGGCCATCCATGACGCCATCAGGGTCTTCGACGAGATAGCCCGCGACTACCCGCAGAGCGAACTCGCCCCACAGGGGCTTCTCAGGTCGGCATACCTGGCGAGGGAGGCCGGGATGCTGCTCGAGGCCGCCGGCATCTACCGCAGGGCCGCGCAGACCTATCCCGGGGCCCGGGACATGGAGAGCGCCATGTATAGTGCGGCAATCTCCTACGAGGATGCCGGCAGGATGGACATGGCCGTGCAGGTCTACGACGAAATGATACAGGCGGGAGGGGTCGGTCCCAGCGTGATGACACTCGTCTACGGCAAGTACGGGGAGTACAAGTACCAGTCGGGCGACTACGCCACGGCCCGGCAGATGTTCACCAGCTCGATCCAGGTCTACGACCAGTACAGGGAGGGCGATGCCTATTATCCCGCGATGTCGGCCTTCTATCTGGGCGAGATGACCTGCCGCGAATACGACGCCGTCCAGACCACGGTCGAAACCGCCGGGGCCAAGACGCAGTTGATGCAGGCGACGGAATCCTGGTATGCCAAGGCGCTCAACTATTTCACCGACGTCTGGTTCATGGCGTCCTGTGTACGGGCCGGCGAACTCTACGAGGACTACGCCAACGAGATCGGCTACATGGCGCCGCCTGACGGGCTGGACGAGACGGGCATCCAGGCCTTCTACGACCAGCTCATGCCCGTGATGGAGACCTACATCCAGAAGGCCCTCCAGGTCTATCAGACGGCGGTGCAGAAGGCAGTCAGCACCGGGATCGACAACGAGTGGGTCACCAGGGCGGCGGATCACCTCGAACTCCTCGCACCCGGCACCGCAGGAGCCCTGGGCCTTCCCGGATATGCACCCCTGCCTCAGCCCGAGACGACGCCCCCGCAGGGCTCCACCGACGCCCCTGAACCCGACGGCACAGGCGAAAGCGGGTCCCAACCGCTCACCTGCTCCGAACTGCCGCCCGTCCTGCTCGCGGGGGTCCACTGATGCGCGCCCTGCGCTCGTTGCTCCTGCTGGTCGCCCTGCTTCTGCTGTCGGCGTCTTCCGCATCGGCGCAGGAGGCAAGAATGGAGGGGGGCCGCCTGATACTCGAGGAGATCACGATCCAGGGCGAACTCCGGACCCCCCAGGCGATGTTCCTGATTCTCAAGAGCACCCCGAGCCTGAGCAATGTCCTCCTGGAAAGAAGTTTCATGGACGACGTCATCAGGCCGATCTACCCCGGAGCCTTCGCGGACGAGCCGACGTTCGGCGCCAGCCGGAGGATCGCGAATCTCCCGTGGTATCTCAGATATGGAACGGTAGCCGCCTTTGGTGGCCTCTCGGCATTCCAGTTTTCGGAGGGCGACGAAGAGGAGGGCCTCGTTTTCGGGGTCATTGCGGGGCTCGGCCTCGTCGGCAATCTTGTACTGGATCTGGTAGGGAAATAAGATCGCTCAGAGAGGAGATCGTTAGATGCTTCGTTCGCTTCCTATAGTCCTGCTGGCGGCGCTATGTCTCTCGAGCGGAACGGTTCTCGCTCAGCAGACCGCGACCGTTCCCGACAGCGCAGCTTCCGACTCGACAATGGCCGCGGACCCGGCTGCAGCGGATACAACCGCCGCCGCCGAAGAGGAAGCCGTACCGGCGGATACCGTGGCAGCCCCCGCAGACTCCACCCCGGAGTCGGCAGAGCAGCCCGCGTCACCCGGCCTGATCTCCGAGGCCGCCAGGTTCTTCCGCGAAGGCGGATTCGCGATGTGGCCGATCCTGCTGTTCTTCGCCGCCGGGTTGGCCATAATGATAGAGCGCTTCGTGTTCCTCTACTTCAAGGCGAACATCAAGCCCGAGGAGTTCATGGCCCGGATCGCGGACCTGATAAGGAAGGGCAGCATAGAGGGCGCGATCGCCACCGCAGCCGAGCAGGACGCACCTCTGGCCAGGATAATCGAGGCCGCTCTGCGCAACTACAGGGGGACGGAGAGAGACATCCAGAACGCCGTCGATGAGATGGCGCTCGCCGAGCTGCCCAGGATAAGCGCGCGCACCGGCTATCTCGCGATGCTGGCCAACGTGTCCACGATGGTGGGTCTTCTCGGAACGATCTTCGGTCTGATCCAGGCATTCGCGGCCGTCTCGGCCGCCGACCCGGAGGCCAAGGGCCGCATCCTCGCGAGCGGCATCGCAATGGCCATGAACACGACGGCATTCGGTCTCATCGTCGCAATCCCGCAGCTCATCGTCCATTCCTTCCTGACCTCCAAGGCCGACGGGCTCATCGACGACATCGACCGCTACTCCGTCATGGTCATCAACATGCTCGCACAGGCCCGGAAGGAAGCCTGATGGCAAAGGCGGCCAGCGGCAGGAGCAGGAGGGTTCACCACACGGAGAACCTGGATCTGCTGCCTGTCATGAACCTCTTCTGCTGCATCATCCCGTTCCTCCTGCTCAGCGCGTCCTTCCTGCAGGTCACGATAATCCAGATGTCGCAGACCGAGGGGATAGGCGCCGCGGGATCCGGTGCCGTCGCCAACCTGGCCCGGTCGGAGGAGGACAGGCTGCAGCCGAAGGTCATCCTGACCGACGAGGAGATGTTCATAGGCACGGTGGCAGGGACGGCGCACGTCTGCTATTCGTTCACCCAGTCCGTCGACGGGGTCGAGACCCTCACCTATGACTTCGACTCGCTCAGGACCAAGGCCGAGGAGGTGTACCGCCTCCTCACGGATGCCTATCCTATGATCGACTTCCACAAGGTGACCATCCTCACCGTCGAGGAGACCAGATACGACAACATCGTTGCCGCTATCGACGCCTGCGCCGAGGCCGGGTTCGACCAGCCGGGTCTCCAGGTGGCCCCGACAGCTTCGGTGGAGCGAGCCACCGAAGCGGCAATGAGCAGGTGATCCTGGTGAGCGCACCCACAAAAAGACATCTGCCTCTGCTGCTCGGCTACAACAAGTCGAAGGCGAGCGTCAGGGGGGGAAAGAAGAAGGTCGAAGTGCAGCTCACCTCGATGATCGACATGTTCACGATACTAATCGTGTTCCTCCTCGAGTCCTTCAGTGCCGACGGCCAGATCGTGACGCTGAGCGACGCTCTGACGCTTCCCAAGTCCCGCACGCAGACTCCCGTCAACCTCAGGCTCGAGATCCAGGTCACCAACAGAGTCATCGTGGTCGACGGCGATCCTGTCGTCGCCGTGGACGCCGACCTTCTGTCCACCGGCAACGCCATCCCGGCGGTAGTCACGAGGCTGCGGGACCATATGGAGTACGGCAGGCGCCTGCGCGGTACGATCAACGAAGAGGACACGGAAATCAACATCCAGGGCGATGTCGCGGTCCCGGCGATCCTCCTCCAGCGGGTGATGGCCAGTTGTTCCGAAGCTGGATACGCGACGCAGAGCCTGGAAGTGATAAAGCTGGAGGGAGGCGGAACCGGGAATGGCTGAAGCTCCGGCCTCCGACAGGAAGGTTCTCGCCATAGCCGTCCTCAGGGACGGGAAGGTGGTGAACAAGCTCATCCCGGAGAGGGCCCCGATAAGGCTCGGCTCCGGCTTCAACAACAACATCGTGATAGAGCACCCCGGCATACCGGAGAGCTCCGTCTTCATCATGCCCGGCCCCGACAGGGACACGTGGGTTCTGCGTCTGTCCGAGTCCATGACCGCCCTGATCACTTCGGCGGACGGGACCAGGCTCAACTTCGCCGACCTCAAGGATCTCGGCATCTTCCCCGTGGACGACCAGGGCTGCTACCTCCTCCACGTGAAGCACGGCGACCAGGGGCAGGTGGAAATCGGCCCCTATACCGTCCATTTCGGCTTTATCGCCCCTCCGGAGAGGAAGGAGCCCGAGAAGCCCGCTCCCCGTGCCGAGAAACAGGCCGCTGAAACCGCCGTTCCTGAAAAGGTGGACCCCAGGGTTCTGAAGATCTCGGTGGAGGCCCACGGCGTACCACGGAAGGACGTCTACCCGAACGCCGGCATAATGACTATCGGCGAGGCCGACTACAACACCGTCCCGGTCAGGAATGCGGGCCTCCCCAGGATCCATACCCTCATGGAGCCCCATGGCAACAAGTATGTCCTGAGGCTCCTGCCCCAGATCAAGGGCGGCGTGGAGGTGCGGGGCAGCATCATCCCCTTCTCCACGCTCATCGAGCGCAACCTGATGAAGCAGGAGAAGCCCGGCGACCCGTGGATCTGGGTCATGGACAAGAACGTGTCCGGCGTCATCAGCATCGCGGGGACCGACGTGTTCTTCAGCTTCGCCGAACCTCCCGCGGAGGCGCTGCCGAAGGAGCCGCCGAAGCCGGCTGCGATAATAAAGAAGCCCGTGACGCCGTCCAGGTACGAATGGAGCACATTCGCCGCGCGTCCTCACGATCCTGTCGCATTCAAGGGGCAGGGCGCCGAGAAGAATCGTCTTCAGATGGCGATGGGCCTGATCCTGTTCGCCTCCCTCGTAGGAGGCGCGGTATTCGACCGGCTTGTCGTCGTGACTCTGGAGAGCAAGCAGGATGTCCTCAGGAGGGCGCCCACGGCCAGAGTCGCCAGCCTGGCAAACCCTCCCGCCCAGACGCAGATCGAGGGTCTGGGCGAGGAGATCGTCTCCGAGTCGGGCATCGGCGAGCAGGTCGGAACGGTCGGCGGGCCCGGTGGCGGGACGCCCGGCGGCGGCGGTGGTGGCCCGGCGGGCGTTGCCGCCGGAACTGCCGCAGGGCAGAATGTCCTCCAGAACATCGGCTTCGCCGCCTACGGCACCCAGGGCGTGGGGGGAGGCTCCGGCTTCATCGGGGATCTCCAGTCCGCCGCCTCGTCCGGTCTCGGACTGGCCTCGGGCCAGACCGGAGAGGCCATGATCGCCGGTGCGGGCGGTGGAGGCTCGGGCGGACTGACCGGCCTCGTGCCCGTGGGCGGAGGAGTGGTGCAGACCGCCGAAACCGTTTCCCAAAGCGACATCGAGGCGGTCCACAGGGCCGCCCAGGTGAGCTTCTCCGCTTCGAGCTCGGGCGAGGCCCTCGACCTCGGCCAGCGCAGCATGACCGACATCAGGGGCAGGATAAACGTCATCAAGATGAGGATCCAGACGGCCTACGAAAGCCTTCTCCGCACGAATCCCGCCGCCAGTGGTGTGATCTACATCAACTTCTCGATCACTCCCTCAGGGTCGGTCACGGGGATAAGCGTGAACGCCCCGGGCGACCTGGCGTCGCTCCAGCCTACGATCCAGGCGGCTGTGGCCAGCCTGAACTTCGGCCCGGCTGAGGGGCAGACTTCGAATCTGGACACCTCCGTCTCGTTCAACCTGATTCCGCCTGAATGACGGAAGGATGAAGGAATGAAGAACCTCATGGCTGCCGCCATGATCGCCGTGATTTGCGCCGCCGCTTCGGCACAGCAGATCCCGACGGCCATGGATGTGCTCCAGGGCCCCCTCGACGGAGTCCGGGACGCCATCGCGGCCGAGTACGAGCAACTCCTCCTGACGGAGCCGGAGGCCGCCGGGAGAGTGACCGTCTCCTTCACGATCGGTACCGACGGCAGGATCTCGGGTCTCGTAGTAACCTGCGACAAGGTTCTCGAATCCGTGGCGGAGGCGGCCGAGAGCGCGATTGCGGATATCTCCATCCATCCCGGGATGCTCGACGAGCCTGTCGAGATAAGCATCCCCTTCGACTGCCTGCCGCCCGCGGAAGGCTGATCGGAGGAACCGACCGTGCGCCGGCCCGGCTCTGCCGGGCCGGTTGCCTTGTCGGGGCAACGCGTCAATCTGACCACGGCGCATCGGAGCAGGAAGCACGGGCATGCCCGGGGCGGCTCGGGGTAATCTGCAATACAGTGTGCCGTATGTAGTTCGAGATACATATGCCGGGTATGCGGCTCTGGCATGCCGTTTGCTTGATATCAGTGCGAAACAGTAATCAGGTACCGAAGTCACCATAGAAAGGAGCCGATAGGCATGTCGAGCACCAAGGTGCGTCCCATGTTCGACAGGGTACTCGTGAAGCGCGAGGAACCCCAGGAAGTTCTGAAGGGCGGCATCGTCCTTCCCGATACGGCAAAGGAGAAGCCCCTCGAGGGTACGGTGATCGCTGTCGGCGGCGGCAGGCGCAACGAGGCCGGCGACGGATTCCTCGCCCCGATGGTCAAGGCGGGCGACCACGTCCTTATCGGCAAGTATTCCGGTACTGAAGTCAAGATCGACGGCGAAGAGTACGTAATCGTCCGCGAGGATGACATCCTCGCCGTGGTAGAAGCATAGGAGGCTCGAAAGATGGCAGCCAAGCAGCTCAAATACGACCAGGAAGCCAGGCAGGCCATCCTCGCCGGCGTTGAGAAGCTCTCCCGCGCGGTGAAGGTCACGCTCGGCCCCAGGGGTCGCAATGTCGTTCTGGAGAAGAAGTGGGGTTCCCCCTCGATAACCAAGGACGGCGTCACCGTCGCCAAGGAGATCGAACTCCCCGACAAGTTCGAGAACATCGGAGCCCAGCTCATCCGCGAAGTCGCCAGCAAGACCAGCGACAACGCCGGTGACGGCACCACCACCGCCACCCTTCTGGCGGAGTGCATCTATCGCGAAGGCCTGAAGAACGTCACCGCCGGCGCCAATCCGATGGCGCTCAAGAGAGGCGTGGACAGGGCCGTCGAGACGGTCATCGCCGAGCTCAAGACCTTCTCCAAGGAGGTCCGCGGCCGCGAGGAGATCCGCCAGGTCGCTTCCATCTCCGCCAACAACGACGAGGAGATCGGCAACATCATAGCCGACGCCATGGAGAAGGTCGGCAAGGACGGCACCATCTCGGTTGAAGAGGCCAAGTCGATGGTGACCACTCTCGATGTGGTCGAGGGCATGCAGTTCGACCGCGGCTACCTCAGCCCCTACTTCGTAACCGACGCCGAGGCGATGGAATGCGTGCTCGAGGATGTCTTCATCCTCATCCACGAGAAGAAGATATCCAACATCAAGGACATCCTGCCCATCCTCGAGAAGATCGCCCAGCTCGGCAAGCCCCTTCTCATCATCGCCGAGGACGTCGAGGGCGAGGCCCTCGCGACCTTGGTCGTGAACAAGGTTCGCGGCATGCTCCACGTGGCGGCCGTGAAGGCACCCGGTTACGGCGACCGCCGCAAGGCCATGCTCGAGGACATCGCAGTCCTCACCGGCGGGCGTGCGATCACCGAGGATCTCGGCATCAAGCTCGAGAACATCACGCTCCAGGATCTCGGCAAGGCCAAGCGCATCACGATCGACAAGGACAACACCACCATCGTCGAGGGCGCGGGCGAGACCGACGCCATCAAGGGCCGCGTCAATCAGATCCGCAAGCAGATCGAGGACACCACCTCCGACTACGACAAGGAGAAGCTGCAGGAGCGTCTGGCCAAGCTGGCCGGAGGCGTCGCCCGCGTGAACGTCGGGGCCGCCACCGAGACCGAGATGAAGGAGAAGAAGGCCCGCGTAGAGGACGCTCTCCACGCGACCAGGGCCGCCGTCGAGGAAGGCATCGTCCCCGGAGGCGGCGTCGCCCTGCTCAGGTGCGAGGCCGCACTGGACAAGATGAAGCTCGAAGGCGACGAGAAGACCGGCGCGGAAATCGTCCGTCGCTGCCTCAACGAGCCGCTTCGCCAGCTCGTAGTGAACGCCGGGCTCGAGGGCGCGATCGTCGTCGAGAAGGTTCGCTCGCTCGGCGGAAGCAAGGGCCTGAACGTTCAGACCAACGAGTACGTCGACATGTTCGAGGCGGGCATCGTCGATCCGACGATGGTCACCCGCACCGCCCTCCAGAATGCCGCGAGCATCGCCGGACTCCTGATCACGACCGAGTGCGTGATCACCGAGATCCCCGAGCCCGAGAAGGCTCCGGCCCCGGGCGCCGGCGGCATGGGGGACATGTACTAGAGAAGCGGTTTCCGGCGTCCGGCTCGGGGAGAAACTGATCCGGACGTGCGGAACCGGGTTGAAACCGGAACGCTCACCGAGGCCCGGAGCCCGCTCCGGGCCTCCCCCTTATCAGATCGTTTTTAACATTTGGACCAAACTCGGCCCCGGAAGGACACGGAAGCCGATCCGGGGAGCCAGTACCGGCCCGGTGCGGCTATATTAGCGAACCCCTCATCCGGAAGGTCGGAATGTCGATCATCACCATAGAATGCAGCGGTGTCGGATTCGCCGGCGTAGAGGCGGCCAGGGCGGGGGCTCCCGCGGTGCTCGCCGCCTCCGCCCGCGAGGCCGTCGCGAAGTCCAGGGCCGCGATCGACGCGGCGGTTTCGGCGGTTCGTCCGACCTACGGGATCAACACAGGATTCGGCAGGCTGGCCTCGACCGTCATCGACGGGGACTCCCTCGCCGAACTCCAGCGCAAT